>Ga0268263_1000848_pt1 | contig 35299 bp, 33 predicted proteins | sample Biomet5_FD_190358 | JGI IMG/M metagenome (GOLD analysis project Ga0268263, IMG submission 190358) | Microbial communities from bioreactor (seeded with sewage sludge) at LBNL, California, USA - Biofuel metagenome 5 (SPAdes) (version 4) | ecosystem: Engineered > Bioreactor > Anaerobic >... | reverse complement strand
GGCGCTGATCTTCGAGAAGACCTCCACCCGGACCCGCTCGGCTTTCGAAGTCGCCGCACACCACCAGGGTGCCCACGTGACGCAGATGGACGGGAACTCGTCCCAGCTCGGCCACAAGGAGTCACCCGCCGACACCGCCCGGGTGCTGTCGCGGCTGTTCGACGGCATCGAGTACCGCGGCGCCAAGCAGGCGACCGTCGAGACCATCGCCACGCACTCCTCGGTGCCGGTCTGGAACGGCCTGACCGACGAGTGGCACCCCACCCAGAGCCTGTGCGACATGTTCACCATGCGTGAGGCGTCCGGCAAGGACGATCACGACATCACCTTCGCTTACGTCGGCGATGCCCGGTTCAACGTCGGCTGCTCGCTGTTCATCGGCGGCGTGATGCTCGGCATGGACGTCCGGATGGTCGCCCCGGCCAAGCTGCTGCCCCCGGCCGAGGTCATTGCCGAGGCCCGCCACCTTGCCGAGCAGACAGGTGCGCGGATCACCCTCACCGAAGACCTGGACGGGGTGAAGGGCTGCGACTTCCTGCACACCGACATCTGGGTGTCGATGGGCGAGCCGGAGAGCGTGTGGACCGAACGCATCCTGTTGCTGAAGGACTACCAGGTGAACGCCGCTCTGATGGAGCGCACCGGGGTGGACGAGGTGAAGTTCATGCACTGCCTTCCGGCTTACCACAACCGGGACACCTCGGTCGGCGAGCAGGTCTTCTCCCGCTTCGGCCTGCCCGAGCTCGAGGTGACCGATGAGGTCTTCGAGTCCGAGGCGTCCATCGTCTTCGACCAGGCAGAGAACCGGATGCATTCGATCAAGGCGATCCTGGTTGCAACGCTGAGCTGAGGCTTCGGCACGCTCGACCAGCAGATGGCGCCGCAGCCCGAGATCACCAGAGAGGTCAGGCGGTCTCGGTCAGCCCGATCCGGCGCAGCTGGTCGACGACGGCGTCCGGCGCACTCAGGCACAGCTGGACATACTCCTGCGCGTCGGCTCGCAGCACCAGTTCATAGAAGCTCGACCAGCGAGCCGGCGGGCGCAGCGTGAACGAGGTGAGCCGGTCGTAGGGCAGTTCGACGGTGCCGACCGCGTAGTTCGGCATGAACACCGGACGAGTGGCCTCGCCCCGGTCCACGATCACCAGCTCGCCGGGGGTGAACAGGATCATCGCGCCGGTGCTGAGCTGCAGCCAGCCGCGTCCGCTGCCGCGGCATGGCACATTGCGCGGATCGACCAGCAGTGGCACGGCCGTACCGAGGGTGCGCGCCCACTGGCTGACCCGGCCCTTGAACAGATGATCGGTGGGATGCACCGGCTCGACCGTCGGCAGTGCGCGCTCGGTGCCGGCGATCTGCGCGCGGACCTGCGCGGTCACCTTGTCGATGACGTCGTGCGAGGCGGACGAGTGCGGCACCGCGATCCGGCTGCCGTCGGCTACCAGCAGCGTCCAGGTCGACCGAAGCAGGTTCACCTGCCTCTGGACACCGACCACGTCACCGAAGCGCACGTCGCGGCGCTCGACCTCACCGCCTCCCGGCGTCTCGGCCCGCAGCAGACACATCCGATCCTCGAAGATGGCCAGGACGCTCTGGTACAAGTCGTCCCCGGGACGCACTTGGGCCCGGTCGAAATCACGGGGGATCTTCAGCAACGTCTGTGCCGAAGCCAGCTCGGGGTACCAGCTGCGGAATCGGCGAGGCATCTCGACGTCGGAGCGGACCGGATCGATCCACGGCCCGAAAGCGTCGTACTCGCGCAAGTCATCGGGATCGGCGGCCTCCCGCCAATGCACAACCCTGGTCGTCATCGACCCTCCCCGCTCGCAACTGCTCACTTTGACTCTAGGCCAACCGAAGCGTCCTGCCGCTAGCGTTGAGCCATGGCTCTCCCACAGACTTTGCCGGCCTCTCGGGTGCCCGATCCGGTCGAGGCCCCCGCGCTGCGCTGGGGCATCCTGGCCCCCGGCTGGATCGCCAGTGCCTTCGCCTCCGCGGTGCGCACCCACACCCGCCAAAAGCTGGTTGCGGTCGGCTCCCGCAGCCTGCCCCGAGCGCAAGAATTCGCCGACCGGTTCGGCATCGGACGGGCGTACGGCGGCTACGAGGAGCTGGTCGCCGACCCGCAGGTGGACGCCATCTATGTGGCCAGCCCGCACAGCGAGCACGCGGCCCAGGCGCTGCTGGCCATCGAAGCCGGCAAGCACGTCCTGATCGAGAAGGCATTCACCCGCAATGCGCACGAAGCCCGGCGGGTGGTCGATGCCGCCCGGCGCCACGGCGTCGGCCTGATGGAGGCCATGTGGACGCGATTCCTGCCGCGCACCGACATCGTCCGCCAGCTGCTGGAAGCCGGCGTGTTGGGTGAGCTCGAACTACTGGTGGCCGACCACGGGCAGGCGCTGACCCACGTCCCGCGCCTGGTCGACCCGTCCCTGGCCGGCGGTGGCCTGCTCGACCTGGGCATCTACCCGATCTCGTTCGCCTCATTCGTCCTGGGCACACCGGGCGCGATTCACTCCGCCGGTGAACTGACCGAGGCTGGCGTCGATCGCCAGCTGTCGGCGATCTTCTCCCGCTACGAGGAGCATCCGCACGCCCAGGCCCTGGTCAGTTGCACGATCGCGGCCAAGACGGCGACCACGGCAGTGATCTCCGGCAGCGAGGCCCGGGTCGAGCTGGACGGCGACTTCTACACTCCCGGCCCGGTCCGGCTGGTGTTCCCGGACGGGCAGAGCCTGACCGCCCCGTCCGCGCCGATCGCCGGGCATCAGGGCCTGGCCTATGAGGCCGCGCACTTCGCCCAGCTGATCGCCGACGGCTTCACCGAGTCGCCGCAGCTGAGTCTGGACGAGACGATCTCGATCATGGAGACCCTGGACGAACTGCGCGCGCAGCGCGGCGTCCGCTTCCCCGGCGAATAGCGCAACGAAAGCCGGACCAGCGGCGTGTACTGGGCGTGACGATCCTGCAGGGGGTGGTGGTGGCTGAGCCGATCCGGGCCGCGGCCAGCCTCGGCTACGGCTCCTTCGAGGAGTACGTCACGCTGCGCTCGTCCGCACTGTTGCGGTTCGCGGCGCTGATCACCGGCAACCGCGAGGACGCCCACGACGCCGTCCAGGACGCGCTGGCCGGGCTGTATCCGAAGTGGGCGCGGGTGTCGGCGTCCGGGCAGGTGGATGCCTACGTCCGCCGCTCGATCGTGAATGCGCACGTCTCGGCCTGGCGCAAGGTGCGTCGGCTGCATGTCGTCGAGGACCCGGCCGAACTGCGCGCCGCCCCGACAATCGCGGACGCTTCGACGGCGCTGGCCGACGCCGATCAGGCGGCCCGGCTGTGCCGCGAACTGCCACCGCAACAGCGCGCGGCCGTCGTGCTGCGCTTCTACGAGGACCGCAGCTTCGCTGAGATCGGGACGATTCTCGGCTGCCCGGAAGCGACCGCCCGCTCACATGTGCACCGGGCGCTGGTCGCGCTGCGGGCGCGACTGGAAGGGGGTCGCGATGAGTGACGACGCCGATGAGAAGTTCACCCGCGAGGAGCAGGCCTTCCGAGCGTCCTTCGCCGAGACCGACGAGTTCGAGCCGCTGGATCCGGCGCAGTTCATCCGTCCGGCCCGTCCGAGGGTTCTGTGGGGACGGGCGATCCTCGCGTCCGCCGCCGCGGTCGTCGTGGTGGCCGGGGTCGGCTTCGGCTTCTCCCAACTCGCCGGCCGCGGGATGCCGGCAACGGTGGCCGGCGCTGCGGGCACCGTGGTCGCCAATGACAAGGGTGAAAGCGGCGGCGGAGCCGTCCAGCCACAGGCGGCACCGAGTCCGGGGGTCACTGCAGCCGCCTCTGGTTGGAAACTCACCAGCCAGGTTCCGATGGCCCGGGTTGAGCCGGCCACCGGCTGGCTGGACGGACGCTTCTACCTGATCGGTGGAATGCGCGCGTGCTCAGATATCGGTGCCTGCAAGGGGCCCTACCTGGACGGTGCCAGCTACGACCCGTCCACCGATTCGTGGACGCCGGTGGCGACCGCGCCGGTGGCGCTGCAAGAGACCACCGGGGTGGCCTTCGACGGCAAGCTCTACTTCACGTCGTCGACCGACCCCAAGACGAGCACGCTGGTGGTCTATGACCCGGGTGCCGACGCCTGGACCTCGATCCCGGCACCGGCCCGACTCGGCGGCCTGGTGGTGGCCGGCGACCAGCTGATCGGCGTCGGGCTCGGCTCCAGGCTCGGCGGCGACGCCACCGACCGGCGCTACGACCCGTCCGCCAAGACCTGGACGGCACTGCCAACCGATCCGTTCAGCCCCGATCAGTCCCGCTCAGTGGTGGCCGTCGGTGATCGCCTGGTGCTGTCGGCCTACACGCTCAGCGGAGAGACGAAGTACGCCACCTTCGACCTCACGACCCAAACCTGGACCCCCGTCACGAACGTCACCGCGAGCGGTCGCATGACCGCGGTCGGCGGCTCGGTGGTCTTTGTCGAGGACGGATCGGCGATGCTCAATACCTACCGGGTCGCCGACGGCGCCGGGAGCGGCATCGCCATGGACTTCGGCCAGGACGCGATCGACCACTTCAAGGCCACCGGGATGCTCGACCTCAACGGCACTGTGGTCGGCAACAGGGTCGTCCACTACGGCGAGCTGATCGATCCCAGCAACAACGCCATGTCCTTGCTGCCCGAGCTGCCCAAGGCCAAGCTCACCGGCCAGGTTGCGATCGGCAGCCCGAACGGCCTACTCGTCTACCGGGTGACCGGGGTGAACGACAAGGCCAAGGCCACCGCCTACTACCTGCCCGTCACGCCCTAGGGCTCGCCGCGCACCGCGACCGTCGGCGGACGGTCGCCACGGATGGACGCCACCATCGCCGCCACCTGCACAGTGGCCGGGACGTCATGGGCGCGGAACACCGTCGTCCCTAGCCAGGCGGCGATCGCCGTGGCCGCCAGGGTGCCGCACAAGCGCTGGTCGACCGGCAGATCCAAGGTCTCGCCGACGAAGTCCTTGCGGCTGAGCGCTTGCAACACCGGGAAGCCGAGCCCGGCCACGGCCCCGGTGGCCCGCAGCACCCGCAGCGAGTGCCGAGTGGTCTTGCCGAAGTCCAGGGTCGGGTCGAGCAACACCCGCTCGGCCGGAACACCGGCCGCCATGGCTCGCTCGGCCCCGGCCTGCAGCGTCTTCAACACGTCGTAGACCACGTCATCGGGGTGGTCGCCGTAGCTGATCGCCACCGGGTCGGTGCGCGGCGGCAGCCCGCCGGAGTGCGAGACCACATAGCCGGCCTCGAGCTCGGCGGCCACGTTCACCAGTTCCGGGTCGGCCCCGGCCCAGGTGTCGTTGACCAGGTCGATCCGGGCGTCCGCGCAGGCCAGCGCCACTTCGGAGCGCCAGGTGTCCAGGCTGAGCAGGACGTCTGGATGCTGCTCGCGGGCCGCCAACAAGAACGGACGGACCCGCTCAATCTCGTCGGCCACCGACACCGGGCCACCCTCCTGACCAGCCCGCACGCCACCGATGTCGATCACAGTGGCACCGTCGGCGATCATCTGGCTCAGCGTTGCCAGGCCGGACTCCACGCTGTGCCGGGCCGGGGCGTAGAACGAATCCGGGGTGCGGTTGATGATGCCCATCACCGCCGGATGCGCCGCGTCGATCACCCGTCCGCGCAGCACCAGCCGGGCGCTCGGCACCGGTGGGCTCGGCCAACTCTGCTCCATGGGCCAACTGTGCCGCGTGAGCGCCGCGCGCGGGCGAATCTCTACTGGTTAGTGCTGCGATGAGTCACACTGATGTCAATTCCCCGGACCGAGGAGTGGCTATGAGAGCCCGCGTCCTGTTCGTCGTCGCCCTGTTCGCACTGGCTGGGTGTGCGACCAACCAGCCCGTGCCGAGCACGAGTCCGTCCAGCCCGTCCCTCTCGCCGAGCGCCCCATCCAGCAGCACCACACCAACACCGAGCCCCGCCAAGGCCACCACCTCGGCCAAGCCGCAGGTGCCCAGCCCGGCCGGCGCCCTGGACGTCGCCAAGTACGGCCAGGCCCACTTCGCCAGCCCATCGGGCCGAATCTGGTGCGCGATGGACGAAGATGGCGCGCTGTGCCACTTCCCCTACGGCATGAACGAGGCCACCGTGCCGAAGCCCGAGGTGGTCTGCCCCGGTGAACATCTGGATGTGACCGGGGTGAACGTCAGCGACGAGGTCGGCTACTTCTGCAGTGGCGGGATCGAGTCGCTGCCGCAGACCTACAGCGAGTACGTCGACTGGTGGAGGCCGACCAAGTGGCCGTCGGTGAAGTCCGACGGCTGGACAGTGGCCACCCTGCCCTACGGCAAGAAGTTGAAGCTCGGCGACTTCCTGTGCGCAAGCGAACGCACGGGCATCGTCTGCGGGAACACGGCTACCGGGCAAGGCTTCGCCGTCGCACTGGCCGGAGTGACCCTGATCGAGTGAACCCGGACCGATTTGCCCTGGCAAGCCCCGACTCACCCCGCGAAACGCATGTCGCCGGCCTCGCGGAGGCAACTCGGACCGCGAGGCAGCCAGTCTCGCCAGCCCCGTCCGCCCGCAGCAGAGCGGACGGCCTGAGTAGGGTGGCGCCATGTCCGTCCCGGTGGCCGAACCGAGCAGCCCGTTGCTCGACGCCTACCGGCGTCATCCCGGCCTGGGACGAGTCGACGAACTGGTCACCGGCCCGGACGTCCGGCCGCAGGCGCAGTTGCTCGCCGACACCATCGGCAACCTCGGACTCCCGCAACTCTTGACCGCCCGCGCCGAAGCCGCCCGGCAGGTTGCCGACGAGGGGATCAGCTACGGCGATCGGCGCCGGCCATGGCGGGTCGACCCGCTGCCGCTGCCGCTGGCTGCATCCGACTGGACGGCGCTGGAGCGCGGCCTGGAGCAGCGAGCCCGGCTGCTGGACGCCGTCCTGGCCGACCTCTATGGGCCAAGAACCCTGCTACGACAACGAGTTTTACCGGCCGCAGCGATCCTGAGCCATCCCGGCTTCGCTCGGGTCGCGGACGGCACGATCCGCACCGGCCAGCCTCAGCTACTCACCACCGCCACCGATCTGGGTCGCGGACAGGACGGAAGCTGGCAGGTGATCTCCGATCGGCTCGGCGCCCCGACCGGGGCCGGCTATGCGATGGCCACCCGCCGAATCATCTCCAAGGTGATGGCCGGGCTGCATCGAACCAGCGATCTGGCCCGGCTGCGCAGCTTCTTCGTCTCGATGACCGGGGCCCTGCTCGATGCGGCTGGTCCAGCCGAGGTGCCCCGCGTCGTCCTCCTGTCACCGGGGTCCGACAGCCGCAGCGCCTACGACCAGGGCTTCCTGGCCGCGCTGCTCGGCTTCCCGCTGGCCGAGGCCGACGACCTGGTGATCCGGCAGGGACGGGTGTGGCTGCGGGCCGGCGACGAGCTCGAACCGGTCGACGTGATCCTGCGCCGGGTCAGCGATGACCAGGCCGATCCGCTGGAGTTCCGCAGCAGCTCCGAGGTGGGCCTGCCCGGCCTGGTCGAGGCGAGCCGGAGCCACACCGTCCGGGTGGCCAACCCGATCGGGGTCGAGGTGCTCGACAACCCCGCGCTCCTGGCCCATCTTCCTGAGGTCTGCGCGGCACTGCTCGGTGAGCAGCCGCTGCTGAGCGGTCCCACCACCTGGTGGTGCGGGGAGCCGTCCGCGGCATCACATGTGCTCAGCCACCTGGACGAGTTGGTGATCAAGCCGGTGGCGCGTAGCGCCTCGGCACCGGTGCGCTACGGCTGGCGGCTCAGCGCCGCCGAGCGAGAAGAGCTGACCGCACGGATCACCGCCGAGCCGTGGGCCTGGTGCGGGCAGACTCCGGTGGAGCTGTCGACGGCGCCGGTGGTCACCATCGACGGGCTGGAGCCGCGCCGGTTCGTCCTGCGCAGCTTCGGAGTGGCCACCGCCGCCGGCTACCGGTTCCTGCCCGGCGGCCTGGGCCGGGTGGCGTCCAGCACCTCCGAGTTGACCGTGAGCAGCGACCTGGGTGCACTGGCCAAGGACGTATGGGTGCCGTCGGGCGCCGCCGAGTCGAACGCAGCGGACGGACGACGTCCGCGGCTCACCGTGGCTCGGGAATCGGCGGTACCGCCCCGGGTCGCCCGCGCCCTGATGACGATCGGACGAGTCGCCGAGCGCGCAGAGAGCACCGCCCGTCTACTCAAAGTCGCCGACGACCTGACCGAGGATTTCGGCTCCCGTCCCGGCTCGGCCGGAGCGGCCGCCACCGCCACTCTGCTGGACGCGGTGGCCCGCATCACCGGCGTGCACCGACCGGCCGGCGAGCTCGGGGTCGGCTATCTGACTCGGGTCACCCTGGACGAGACGGCCATCGGCGGCGTCCACCACAGCGTCCGGCGGCTGATCAGCGAAGCGCTGAGCGTGCGCGACCTGATGAGTGTCGACCTGTGGAGCGTTTTCGGACGGCTCGAACAGACGCTGGCCGAGCCACCCGACGACGACGATCAACTGCAGCCGCTGCTGGCCGACGTGCTGGAGTCATTGCTGGCCTATGCCGGGATCATGGCGCAGTCGATGGTGCGCGACTCGTCGTGGGCCTTCCTCGATGCCGGCGGACGCCTGGAGCGCGCGGAACACACGGTGAAACTCCTGGCCAACAGCCTGGTCGCGCTGCCCGACCCGGCCGAGCCCACCGCTGCACTGGTGGCAGATGCCGTGCTGCGCGCAGGCGAGTCGATCATCACCCATCGGCGCCGAGCCGCAGCCGGCACCGGCCCGGCCACCGGGGTGGAGTCGGCGGTGCAGTTGCTCCTGCACGACCCGTCCAACCCGCGTTCGGTCAGCTACCAGTTGCGTGCGTTGACCGCTGATCTGCGGCTGGCCGATGACGGACAGCTGGCCGAGCAGACGACGGCGATTGCCCACCGGCTCGACGAGGGTGGCGAGCTGGCGGAGGTCCTGCGTGAACTCGGCGATGCCCTGGACGCGCTCGGTCGGCGAATCGCCGCCCGGCACTTCGTCCGGCAGGCCACCCGGCACACCGCCGAGGCCTCCTGGACGCATTCGGCGCTGAGGCGGGGGGCGCGATGAACGATGTCCGCCGCTACCGGGTGCGGCATCGGACCAGCTACCGCTACGACGGTGTGCTGGAGGCCTGTTACAACCGCGGCCTGCTGCGACCGCGGGAGACCGGCACACAGGAGCTGCTCGATTTCACCTTGCGCACCACTCCGACGGCCGAGTACACCTGTGAGCACCTGGACTACTTCGGTAACCCATCGGTCTATCTGGAGACCCGGGTGCCGGTGAATGAGCTTGTCGTCGAGGCGATCAGCGAGGTGCAGGTCGCCTGGCCGGCCCCCGATCTGGATGCCCTGGACGCCTGGAGCGTCGGCGCGGCGGCTGCGGTGATGGCCGCCGGACTGGATCCGATCGAGCACACCGAGTTCACCTGGCCGTCCCCGCTGGTCGCGGTCGACCGGCGACTGGGTGAGTACGCCGCCGAGGTGCTCGGCACGGAACGTCCGCTGGGGACGGCCTTGGCTGACCTGCTGCACGCGATCCATCGCGACTTCCGCTACACGACTGGTTCTACCTCGGTGCAGACCACGCTGGCCGAGGTGCTGGCCACCCGGCAGGGCGTCTGTCAGGACTTCGCTCAGCTCGCGGTCGGCTGCCTGCGCTGGGCGGGGCTGCCGGCACGCTATGTCAGCGGCTACCTGGAGACTTCGCCGCCGCCGGGGCGTCCGAAGCTGCGCGGCGCGGACGCGACTCACGCCTGGGCGTCCGTGCGCTGCCCGGACGGGAGCTGGGTCGATCTGGACCCGACCAATGATCAGTTCGCCGACTCTCACTACATCGTGACCGCTTGGGGCCGGGACTACTCCGACGTCTCCCCGCTGCGCGGCGTGGTCTTCACCGAGGCCGGTTCGTCCACTTTGACCGTCGAGGTCGACGTTGAGCCGCTCTGAACGTCTGGATCCGCCTGACAGCTGCCCACCGCAGAAAAGGGGACAGTCCCCTTTTCTGCGGTGGGGCAACGCGGCGCGCGTTGCCATCGTCCTCAGCGATTGCCCGTCAGTGGCAGGCTGGGACGGGTGAGGGCGAATGAGGCCGTGACGGTCAGGGCTACCAGGAGGCGGCGCAGGAGCCGGGTCGAGTCGGTGGCAACGGGCCTGCTCCTCGGGTTGGTCGTCGCCGGCTGCGCCGCCGCGCCGCCGCAGCAGTCGGACGTCCCCACACCGTCGAGCCGCTCAACCTCGGCCGTTGCGACCACAGCAGCACCAACGCCGACCCGGACCTCGGCCAGCCCCTCCTCCGCCCCGACCAAGTCTCCGGCCTCCGGCGGCGACCTCGCCGGACGGGTGGTCGTGATCGACCCCGGCCACAACCGCAACTCCAACGGCCCCTTCATCCGGCACAAGGTTCCGGCCGGCAACGGCAAGACCAAGCCCTGCAACTCCACCGGCACCGCCACCAACGCCGACTATGCCGAGCACGCCTACAACTGGGCCCAGGCCAATACCTTGGCCGCAGTGCTGCGTGAGCGCGGCGCCACCGTCGAACTGACCAGAAGCAACGACACCGGCAACGGTCCGTGCGTGAACACCCGGGCCAGCCTGGCCAACCAGCTGCACGCCGACCTGCTGATCTCGATCCACGCCGATGGCAGCTACGCCGCAGGCGCCCGCGGTTTCCACGTGATCCTGTCCACAGTGATGGCCGGGGGCAACGGCACCGAGCAGAAGTCCCGCGCGCTCGCAGAGCAGATTCGGACGATCCTGCCGGCGCAGACCGGCATGCCCCGCTCGACCTATATCGGCAGGCACACCGCGCTCAGCCCGCGTTCCGACATCGCGACGCTGAACTTCGCGAGAGTGCCCGCGGTGATGATGGAGATGGGCAACATGCGCAATGCCACCGATGCCGCCATGCTCAGCTCGTCCGCCTGGCGGCAGAAGGCGGCCACAGCGCTGGCGGACGCGATCAGCGCCTACCTCGGCTGATCGCTTCGCGGTCCGGAACGCACCGAGTCCGTCCCGATGTCGGCTGCGGAGCGGGCTCAATGGGGAATCATGAAAATGGGGGGTGGATGCGGCGACGACGCCAGGCCATCCCCGCCGTCGCTCAGGTCAGTCTCCGAACCCGTCGATCGCCATGAACTTGGTGCCGCCGCTCAGCTGACCCATCGCCGTGGTGAATACGGTGGCCAGGTCGTTGCCGTTGGCAGCACAGAAGAACAGATCACCATCGGAGTTTTCCGCTGCGGCACCGGCGGGGGTTCCACAGTTGTACTGGGCATCTCCGCTGCCGGTCACCGAATCCTGGGTGGACGCCACACTGGCCAGCACGCTGATCGAGGACTTGTTGCCGCACGACCCGGAGTTCACCGCGCCGAAGCCGATCGTGATGATCGTGACTCCGGCCGCCTTGGCGTTATCGGCAACCTTCTTGAAGTTGTCGCACGCCGTCTGCAGGTTGGTGTTGCCGATGTCGTAGCTGTTCTTCATGTCGGTCACCGTGCCGTCAGCTCCAGCGTTGGTGAACTTCTCACCGGGCTGACCATCGGTCTCCAGGATCAGGACGTTCCTGGGGGTGACACCCAACGCGTCTCGAGCGGCCAGGTCTCCGGCTGAGATGTTGTTGGTCAGGTTGCTGGTGTTCAGCAGGTACTGCGCACCGCCCTTCAGCGCCGAGGCCAGGTGCGTACCCATGTCGTAGCCGTCCTTGGTGCAGTACGACGACGTGCCGGAGCTGGTGTTCCAGTTCGCCACGGAGTACGGCAAGTTGCTGACGCTCTTCTGCAGGTTGGTCCCGGTCTTGATGGTCCTGCTTCCGGACCAGTCCAGCTGATAGGCGCCGGAGGCATCGGTGTTCAGGTAGCTGTTGGTGAAGTTCACCGGCACCCAAGTCCCGGTGAACACGTCGTTGTGGTAGCGGTACTTGCTTCCGTAGCCGGCATTGGTGGCGGCATTGCAGCCGTTCACGGTGCCGGTGTCCAGCGTCGAAGCCGGAGTGGTCGACGAGTAGTAGTTGCTCAGCTTGGTGAAGAAGTTGTTGCTCGTGGTCAGCGGCGCGATCGGGTTGGCCGAGGTCGGCTGGCTCTTGTGGATCGCGCCCATGGCCACGTACTGCACCCGCTGATCCATCACGGTCAGCATCGAGTCGATCCCATCGCGCAGCGATTTCATGTTGGACAACACGTCGCCACTCGACCAGTTGAGCATCGAACCGGTGCGGTCCGCCATCACTACGACATTCATCGGGTTCGGCGCAGCCTCGCCGCCGCAGGTGCCGCGGCAGGAGACCGTCGCGGCCGCGACCGGAGCGCTGGGGATGTTGATGGCCGGCCCAAAGACGAAGGGGACGATCCGAGTCGCGCTCACCTGGACGGCATTGCACTTGGCTGTCGTCGACGGAATACAGGGAATGGCACACACCGCAGACGCGTCCGGGCACTGCTTCTTGCCCTTGTAGGTGAAGGTCGCACTGTCGGTCCAGGTCCCCGGATTGCAGGTGGCCGGAATCTGCCGCTGGTCCGGGCTACCGTCAGAGGCCTTGGCAACCACACAGAAGAAGTCCACCGCGATGTCCGAGTTGACCAGGTTCGGGTCGTTGGCCATGGCGTAACGCTTGGCGAGCTGGGTGGCCGTCGATGCGCTGGTGACCGGCATGTCCACGGCGACCGCCTGGGCCGCAGCGTCCACAGCATTGCGCACCTGCTGTCGAGCGAACGCCAACCGGGCGATGTCAAAGCCGAGCGCGCCGGCGGCAGCGAGCAGCATCATGGAGATGGCGACCACCACCGCGGTCACGCCGCGCTGATTACGGAAGGCTGAAGTTGACCGCTCAGATTTCGTCATGCCGATTCGATCCGCATCTGACTGGTTGCGACGATCACGCTCTGGCCGGGAAGGCCGAGGACGCCGGGGGTGAGCCACCTATAGGTGTAGGAGACCTTCACCTGGACCGAGTCGCCCGCCGAAACCGAACCACATGCAATTGTCGTAGGGGTGTTCGAGACCATGGTCTGGCAGGTCATGGTCGTGGTGGGCGCGGTGCCGATCAGGCTCGCGGACGCCCGGCCGACGGCATTGAGCGTGGCGGCGCTGTTCGCGCCGCTGAAGCTGGCCGCACGCGCACCTTCACGCGCTGCATTGCCGACGATGGCCTGAGCGTTGATCGCCATGCCCATGTCGACCATCCCGAAGATCATCACGATCAGGACCGGCAACACCAGTGCGAACTCCACTGCCGCCGCTCCACGCTCGGATGTCTGCGCAGGCTTGCCTCTACGCATCTATGTGTCTCATTCTGCCGATAACCGTTGAATCCGGACCCCCTCCAGAATTCCTCACCAGTTTAGGCAGTGCCGACAAGGAGTGTCAATGCACTCAAACGGCGACTGGATAGCGATTGGCGCACCCGCGAAGGCGTGACAGGAAAGCTCACATGACCCACAGCGAGCGCTCAGAGTACCTAGTCAGAGGAGTTAGGGAGAAACTACATCAATGTGATTCAGTTGTAATTCATAGAAAACCTCGCCGTGGATGTCACCCATCCGGGCGACATTTGGCTAATGAACGAGGGCAGGTCTCACAATTGCACCCAGCTCGCTCGAGTAGGCGATTTCAATGTCACCCATTTGGATGACGTGACCGTCCTGAATGACACCACGGCTCCAGTTCTTGCCGGCGACAAGGTCCACCCGAACCTCACGCTCACTGCCACGGAGCGGACGAGCCCCGTACACAGTCCCGGCCAGTCCGGCCAGCGCGCCGCCACCGGCAATCCCGGCCAGATCCTGGCGCCGTCCATGCAGCCGCACCCGGGCCAACTCCTCGGCATGCCGACTGAAGATCAGCTCTCCCCTCATCCGCGGCGCAATCAGGGCACCACCCAGCCACCACACCAGGACCGAGAGACCGAGAAGCCCGCCCACCGTCACCACGGTGGGTAGCGAACGCTCGAGCGCGCCGCGCGGGGTCGCCCCGGAGACCCCGACCAGCCGCGGCGAGAAGGTCAGCCCGAGGGAGTCGGTGAGCACCGGGCGCCACGGTGAGTCCACCGCGGCGTGGAAGTCCAGACTCAGGTCGCGGAGGTCGCCGTCACCACCGAGGCGCAACTGCGCGCGCAGCTCAGTAGTCTGCCCCGGAGCCAGCTCGATCACCCTCGGCAGGCCGCGCACCTCGGCCTTCCAGCCGCCCACCCCGGCCACACTCAGGTCGTTCAACTCAACCGGGATATGTGGGTACGGCGACTCGATGGAGAGTCGCACCGGCAGCCAGCCCGCGGAACCGGCCTCGAAATCAGCCGTCCAGTGGACGGAGATCGGAGCGCGCAACTCGGCATCCAGCAGGCGGCCGGCCCGCCGCAGGTCGAGATCGGATCGAATCGCCGCGATCCGGCGGGAGGCTGCGTCCGGCGTGACCGACTGGGTGGATGGGAACACGCGGCGCAGCATCGTCGGATCGGCTGCCGAGGTCAGGCTCAGCTGGTAGCTGACGATCGGGCGCTGCCCGGCCAGCCGGTTCCCATTCTCGATCAGGTCGCGCCAGGACTTTCCTTCTTCACTGACGTAATTCGAACTGGCACTGGCGTCCGGCGGGCCGTCGGTGATCACCACCACCACGGCCTGCGGGTTCGCTCCCTCGCGGGCCAACTCCTCCACCCCAGCCGCCAAGGCAGCACCTTGATCGCTCGCAGTGCCAGCCGCATTGGGCAGCAGATTCACGATCCGCGCGCTCTGATCGGCGGCCAGCCCGCGGTAGCGCGTCGTCACCGTCGCGCCATAGCTGAACAGCACGAGCCGGTCAGTGGGCTGCATGATCTTGAGCAACTGGGCCAGCTGGGAGCGGACCATGCCCGGCCGCTTGCCCCGGCCCATCGAGGCGCCGCTGTCGACGAGCACGACGAAGTCGGTGGACTGGGCCGGCATCGCCAAAGCCTTGACCACATCTGCAGACTTCACCGAGCCCGGATCGGCACCGGCCAGGCCAGCGGGCAACCCGAGCAGAGCGGCCGTGACGGCGACCGCTGCACTGATACGAACGCGCAAACGCACGCTGCTCCCCTAAAGATGTCCTCTAATGGGTGACAATTCACCTCGAAGCCAGACCCATTATTGCGCCTTGGGATAGGCGTTGACCATTCCTTTGACACAACGATGAATTGGGTGCATTCTTTTCAAAGGTCGGACTTCACAGTCGGGATGGACATCGGAAGCCGGCCGCATCGGAACCTATCCCAAGCCCATCGAAAGGGGTCCCCAAATGAAGAACCTGCCCGCCAAGATCGTCGGCACTGTCGTTGCCACCAAGGAGCGCGGTGCGACCGCGGTTGAGTACGGCATCATGGTCGCGCTCATCGCCGCCGTCATCATCACCGTTGTCTCCCTGCTCGGCACTCAGCTGAGCGGCATGTTCAAGACGGTTTCGGACAGCCTCTGATCTTCCCGTGAGCCGAGTGAGGCACTCCCCAGAAGTCTGGCGGGGTGCCTCACTCAACGCTTGACGATCCTTCGAGCCGTCCCCAGCGACTCACGTCGAGCCGAGCATTTCTCTATCAAATCAGCGATGCTGTCACCCATATGGGCGACATCCTCCCCTACCCAGAGAATAGCTATATTTGTCACCCGCACGGATGACAAATAACTCATTCTGAGTGACACTCGGGTCACCCGCACGGATGACCCGATATGAGGAATAAACAAAGTACGATTCTTCGGGGTCCTGGTACGCGTGTCGGTGAGGTCGCCGAGCGAGGTCGCACACGGCGATACCCGCGGCGAGGCAGCCGACGGCCCCACCCCAAACTCCGCTACTCGAGTTAAGGCGGTTACAGATGCAACGTCGAGTCATCGCAGCTATCGCCGCGGTGCTGCTGGCAGGCATCGGCGCGGTCCTGATGTTCACCTACGTGTCGAACGCGGATGCCCGCGCCATGGCCGACCAAGAGCCCACCGACGTGTTGGTGGTCGCGGCGAAGGACGGTGTCCCTGCCGGGACTCTCGGCAAGAACCTGGCCCAGTACGTTGAGCTGAAGAAGCTTCCCCGCTCCGCACTGGCCGAGAACGCGCTGAGCAGCACAACCGACATCCAGGATCTCGCCGCCACCACGGACCTCAAGCAAGGCGAGCAGGTGCTCGCCTCTCGCTTCGCCCCGCCCGACTCCGACAGCAAGAGCGGCCAGGTTCCGGTGCCGAACAACATGCAGCAGATCTCGTTGGCCATTGAGTCGCAACGCGCCGTTGCCGGCCGGATCGTCCCCGGGGCCAAGATCGCGATCAACGTGACCAAGGACAACGCCACCGCGCAGCTGTTCCGAGACGTCCTGGTACTCCGCGTCGACGGCGGATCCACCGCCGACGGTGCCGCATCCGGCTCCGCCGTGATGCTGACCCTGGCCCTCACCCCTGAGGACTCACGCAAGCTCACCAACGTCATCCAGACCGCTCAGCTGTGGATCGTGCTGGACTCCAAGGAGAATCACGGCGAAGCCGAGACTCCGATCTCGGTGAGTTTCGGTAAGGGGCCACAGTGAGCCCCGCACTCGTCATCAGCCCCAATCCTCAGGTTGTTGGCCTCGTCCAGCAGGCCTGGGGACCGGACGGCTACGCCATCGCCCCACTGCAGTTCCCGGCCACTGTGGCTGCGCTGATGCAGGAGCTGCAGGGTGCCCCGATGCCCGAAGTAGCGGTCCTGGATCCGGGCGACCAGATCCAGTCGGCGCTGGCCCTGGCGACCGAGCTGTCCGCGACGGCAGCGATCCCGGTGGTCCTGGTCAGCGAGCAGGGCGCCGAGCTGGCTCTTCCGGCGCTGCGCGCCGGCGTCCGCGACATCGTCTCTCCATACGGCCGGCCCGAGGAGATGCGGCAGGCGCTGCAGCGCGCCGCCACGCTCAACGCTGGGCGTGCTCAGCAGCCGGCCGCACCGGCCACACCGCCGATGCCTTCGGGCCAGGGCAAAGTGATCACGGTGGCCTCTCCGAAGGGCGGAGTCGGCAAGACCACGGTGTCCACCAACCTCGCCGTCGGACTGGCCATGCGAGAGCCCCAGTCGACGGTGTTGGTCGACATCGACCTGCACTTCGGCGACGTGGCCTCGGCGCTGAACATCAACCCCGAGTACACCCTGCCCGACATGGCGCACGGACCGGTCAGCCGGGACAGCGTCGCGGTGAAGTCCTATCTGACCGAGCACTCCAGCGGGCTGTTCGTGGTGCCCGGCTCGGAGTCACCGGCCGCAGCCGACACCGTCTCGCCCAAGGAGGTCGGCACCCTGCTGCAGACGCTCACCGGCCAGTTCAAGTACGTCGTGGTCGACACCGCTCCCGGCCTCGGCGAACACACCCTGACCGTGCTGGACCAGACCGACATCCTGGTTCTGGTCACCAGCTTGGACGTCCCGGGCGTGCGCGGCCTGCGCAAGGAGTTGGACACACTGCGCGACATCAGCATCGTGCTGGAGTCGCGGCTGGTGGTGCTCAACTTCATGCATCCCAGTCGGGGCCTGACCGCCGGCGACGTCGAAGCCACTATCGGACGCAAGGTCGACATCCAGCTTCCGCAAGCCAACTCCGTCCCGATCTCGACGAACCAGGGCGTCCCGCTGCTCCAGGGCAACGGCCGCGACCCGGTGGCCAAGCAGCTGCGCGCACTCGTCGATCTGATCGCCGACGAAGACAAGGCCCCGATCAAGGGACACCGCTTCTTCGACTTCGGAGGGAAGAAGGAGGGTCAGCGATGAACTTGGCTGCACGCGTGAACGCCGCCAAGGGCGAGCGGGGAATCCCGCCCGAGGGCGAGCACTCGGTCGGCGCTGCCGCGACTCCGATGCGGGCCCTGGCGCCCGAGGCCGACTTCAGTGCACCTGCGCCCTGGATTCCGATGCCGAACTCCGGCCTGCGCCCGGCTGCCGAACCGGCGGTGAATTGGCTGCCCGACTCGGACCCGGACGACGCGGCCGGTGATCATCGGTTGGCCAATCGGGCCCAGGTGACCAATGTTGTCGTCGAGACCCACGACGCTTTGGCGCACATCAAGGAAGACGCCATCGAGCAGCTCTTCGAGCGGATGGGCGCCCGACTCAACGATCCGAACCTCGACGAGCATGCCCTGCAGAACCTGGTCAACGTCGAGCTGAACGCCATCATCGAAGGCGGACGGCTGCCGCTGACCGCTCGTGAGCGTCAGCGGCTGATCAATGAGGTGCGCGACGACGTTCTCGGCCTCGGCCCGCTGGAAGCCCTGATCGCCGACAAGTCGGTGACCGAAATCATGGTCAACGGCCCGCACATGGTCTACGTGGAGCGCAACGGCAAGCTGACCCTGACCCAAGTGAAGTTCGCCGACGAGCCGCACTTGCGCCGGATCATCGAGCGGATCGTCACCCGGGTCGGACGTCGCATCGACGAGTCATCGCCCCTGGTGGATGCCCGATTGGAGGACGGCTCCCGGGTGAACGCGATCATCCCGCCATTGGCGGTGAGCGGATCGACGCTGACGATTCGTAAGTTCTCCAAGGATGCACTGACCGTTCCGGACCTGATCAACTTCAAGACACTGACCCCGGCCATGGCCGAGTTCCTGGAAGCCTGCGTCCAGGCTCGGCTGAACATCATCGTCTCCGGCGGTACCGGCACCGGTAAGACCACCCTGCTGAACGTGCTGTCCGGATTCATCCCATCCCACGAGCGAATCGTGTCGATCGAGGACGCGGTGGAGCTTCAGCTCCAGCAGGACCATGTGGTGCGCCTGGAGTCCCGTCCGGCGAACGTCGAGGGGCGCGGCGAGGTCACGATCCGCGATCTGGTGAAGAACTCGCTGCGTATGCGTCCGGACCGAATCATCGTCGGCGAGGTTCGAGGCGCCGAGGCGCTGGACATGCTGCAGGCCATGAACACCGGCCACGACGGCTCGCTGTCGACCGTCCACGCGAACACCGCGCGCGACGCCTTGGCCCGCCTGGAGACGCTGGTGCTGATGGCGGGCATGGATCTGCCGCTGCGCGCCATCCGCGAGCAGGTCGCTTCGGCCGTGGACGTGATCGTCCAGATCAGCCGACTGCGGGACGGCACCCGCCGGATCACCTCGATCAGCGAGGTGATCGGCATGGAGGGCCAGACCCTGACCATGCAGGACATCTTCGAGTTCGACTTCTCCGCCGGCGTCTCACCCGACGGAGTGTTCCTCGGCACCACCAAGCCGACCGGAGTGCGTCCCCACTTCAGCCAGAAGATGGCCGATCTCGGAATCAAGCTGTCGCCGAACACCTTCGGCGGTGCCGAACTCTGGACGAGTCGATGAATGGCTTCCTGGTCAGTTCGCAGGCACTGACCGTCGGGTCGATCCTGCTCGGAATCGCCGCAGTTCTGGTGTTCATCGTCCTGCTGCTGCCCAGCAGCCGGCTACCGATCGAGCGCCGCCGATACAACCCGGACGAGGCCGAGACCGGCATCACCAAGCTGGCTGACCGGGTGACCGACCTTGTCGGACGGTTCCTCGGCGCTCGCGCCGACGGTCCGAACGAGGTGCTGGTCGAGGCCGGCATCAATATGCCGCTGAAAGAGATCGTGGTCATTGTCGGCGCCGGCAGCCTGGCCGGCTTCGCCTTCGGCCTCGTGGTCGGCCAACTGTTGCTGGCGATCGTACTGGCGCTGGTCGTCCCGATCCTGGGCCGGATGGTGTTCTCGGTGCTCGCCGAGCGACGACGCAAGAAGTTCGAGAGGCAGCTCGGCGAGACTCTGCAGATGATGGCTGGCAGCCTGCGCGCCGGCTACAGCCTGCCGCAGGCCATCGCCACCGTCGCCCAGGAAGCCGAGGAACCCACCTCGAGCGAGTTCACCCGGGTCACCAATGAGGTCCGGGTCGGACGCGCTCTCACCGAGTCGCTGGACGACGTGGCCGTCCGGATGCGTAACGAGGACTTCTACTGGGTGACCCAGGCGATCGGCATCAACCGCGAGGTCGGCGGCAACCTGGCCGAGGTGCTCGACAATGTCAGCGCCACGATCCGGGGACGTTCCGAGATCAAGCGGCAGGTGGCCTCCCTGGCCGCCGACGGCAAGCTGTCGGCGATCATCCTGATGCTGCTGCCGTTCGCGGTCAGCCTCTTCCTTGCCATCCTCAGCCCCGCCTACATCAGCCGACTGGTCTCCAGCCCTGTCGGCTGGATGATGGTGGCCACCGGTGCGGTCATGCTGACCATCGGTGGCTTCTGGCTGAGCAAACTGATCAACATCAAGTTCTAGGCGGCTGACATGGATCCCAGGCTGCAGCTGTTCCTCGGTCTCGTCGCCGCATTCCTCGGCATGGCCGTCCTGTTCTGGTTCGTCTTCGGTGGAACCACCATCACTCACCGGCAGGTGATGTCCAACCTGCGCCGCAACGCCGAAGACGCAGAGCAGGCCAGGACGCATGACGATCGTGAACTCAGCCCGCTCGACCAGGTGATTCAGCGACAGACTCCGCCAGCGGTGATTCGGCAGATGGCCAAGCTGTGGGCCAGCGCCGGACGTCCGGAGAAGTGGCCGGTGGAGCGGCTCCTGGCGGCGAAGCTCCTCCTCGGACTACTCGGCGTCGCGATGGCGATTGTCGCGATGACGCTGAATCCGAGCACCACCGGAGTGCTGATCGGGATCGGCATCGCCGTCCTGCTGTTCTTCCTCCCCGAGTTGCGGCTCTACAGCCGCTCTCTGGAGCGCCGCCAGGCGATCGCGCTGCAGCTTCCCGACATCTTGGATCAGATGAGCATCGCCGTGAAGGCCGGCTTGGGCTTCGATGCGGCGATGGCCCGAGTCGCCCGGACCGGACGCGGCGAGCTGCCCGATGAGTTGGTCCGCACGATGCAGGACATCCAGGTGGGCCAGAGCCGGCGGGCCGCCTACGAAGACCTGTCGGCCCGCACCGGCGTCGACTCGCTGCACCAGTTCACCCGTTCGATCATCCAGGCCGAGGCCTACGGCATCGCGCTGTCCGACGTCCTGGAGACCCAAGCCGACGAGCTGCGGATGGAGCGCCGCCAGAATGCCGAGCGCCGCGCCATGGAGATCCCGGTCAAGGTGGTCTTCCCACTGATCCTGTTCATTCTTCCAGCCATCTTCATCGTGGTGATGGGGCCTGGCGCGATCCAGATCATGGAGTCCTTCGGCGTACGCTTCTGAGTTGTGACGTGGCTCTCCATCGCCCTGGGTGCGGTCGTCGCTGCGACAGGGTCGGCGGGGGCCACGCCTTATCTGCGGCACCGGATCCGTTCGACGGCCGCATGGACGCGCTACTGGCTGCAGGTGCCGATCGCGGCCGTCCTCGGCGCCCTGGCCGGGCTGGCCGACTCACCGTGGGAGCAGGCGGCTTTCGTGATCTTGGCGGTGGCCGCCAGCTTGTTGGTGATCATCGATGTGGCCGACTGGGAGCTGCCGGACGTGATCACGCTCGGCCTCTATCCGGTGTTGGCGATCATGTTGGCGATGGCGGCCTTGTCGGCGGGGGATTTCACGCCGCTGATCAGAGCCGGGATCGGCGCACTGGCCATGTTCGTCTTGTATTTCGTGCTGGCCCGATTCGCCCGTGACCTGGGCTTCGGCGACGTGAAACTGGCCGGCGTGGTCGGCGGCTTCCTGGGCTGGTTCGGTCTGGCGCAGTGGACGTTCGGCTTCCTGGCGGCCTGGGTGAGCATGGCGGTGATCAGCGTGCTGCTGCTGGCCACCAAGCGGATCACCCGGCAGGACTCACTGCCCTTCGGACCATGGATGATCCTCGGCGCGGTTCTGGGATCGCTGCTGGGACCGGTGGTGCTGCCGACCCTGGCTTGAGCCCGCTCAATCGCTGGTCGGTTCGGGATGGCCATCGGTGCGGGGCCGGACCACCAGCACATCGCAGTGGGCATGCTCGACAACCTCGTCCGACACCGAGCCGAGGAGCAGCCCGGAGAAGCCCCCCAGGCCACGAGTGCCGACCACCACCAGCTGGGCGCCAGTGGACGCCTTGATCAGCTCCCGTCCGGCGGCGCCGTGCGGAACCTCGAGGCTCACCTCGACCTCGGGATGCAGGGCCAGCGCCGAGGCGACCTCGGCCGCAAGCTGCTCGCGGATCGCCTCGGCATAGTCGTCCACCGGAGGGACGTAGCCCGGCGTCCAACTGTGCGGACGCGGCGCATTGCTGATCGTCCAGGCACGGACGATCCGGACCGGCGCGCTCAGCGCACTGGCCACCGCCAGGCCCTTGCGCAGAGCGTCCCTGGCGAAGGCGGAGCCGTCATAGCCGATCACCACCGCAGACTGCTGCGTCATGGGTCGACTCTAGCCCCGTGAGTTGGCACAAGTGCTGGCAGCGATACGATCTTGTGCCTTAGGCAGGAAGGCGAATGATGAGTGCAAGCGCGGCGCGCAGCCGAGCCCAACAGCAGGCGATCGAGCAGGTGGAGACCTACAGCTCCCACAACTATCACCCGCTGCCCGTGGTGATCAGCTCCGGCTCGGGAGCCTGGCTGACCGACACCGACGGTAACCGTTACCTGGACTTCCTGTCGGCCTACTCGGCGGTGAACTTCGGGCACAGCAATCCTGAGCTGATCGCTGTGGCCACTGCGCAACTGAGCAAGCTGGCGATCACGTCGCGCGCGGTCTACTCCGACACCTACGGCCCATTCGTCGAGGGCTTGGCCAGGCTGTGCGGCAAGGAGATGGTGCTGCCGGCCAATACCGGCGTGGAGGCCGTCGAGTCGGCCCTGAAGCTGGCCCGCAAGTGGGGCTACGAGGTCAAGGGCGTCCCGGAGAACCTGGCCAACATCATCGTGATGGAGGGCAACTTCCACGGCCGGACGATCAGTGTCATCTCTTTCTCCAACGACTCCGACGCCACCGACAGCTACGGACCGTTCACCCCGGGCTTCATCCCGGTTCCCTACGGCGACCTGGCGGCGATCAAGGCGGCCATGGACGAGAACACCGTGGCCATCCTGGTTGAGCCGGTACAGGGTGAGGCCGGAATCATCGTCCCGCCGGACGGCTTCCTGGCCGGCATCCGTGAGCTGTGCGATCAGCGCCGGGTGCTGATGATCGCCGACGAGATCCAGTCCGGGCTCGGCCGCACCGGCACCACCTTCTACTGCGATCAGGCGGGCGTCGTCCCCGATCTGTACCTGCTGGGCAAGGCGCTGGGCGGCGGTGTCGTCCCGGTATCCGCTGTCGTCGGCGATGCCGAGGTGCTGAACACCCTGCGTCCGGGGCAGCACGGCTCGACCTTCGGCGGTAACCCGCTGGCTGCGGCGGTCGGCCTGGCGGTGGTGAAGCTGCTGGAGACCGGCGAGATGCAGGCCCGTTCGGCCGAGCTCGGCGCCTATCTGCATCGGCGACTGGCCGCGTTCATCGGCCATGGCGTCACCGAGGTGCGCGGAGTGGGCTTGTGGGCCGGCGTCGACATCGATCCGGCCCTGGGCACCGGTCGGGCGATCTGCGAGCGGCTGCTGACCAAGGGTGTGATCGCCAAGGACACCCACGGTCAGACGATCCGCCTGGCACCGCCGCTGGTGATCACCCGCGAGGAGCTGGATCTGGCGCTCCAAGCGCTGACCGAGGTCCTCGCCGAGGCTGCGGCCTGATTGTTGGGGACAGTCCCCTTTTCTGTGACACCACGTCACTTTCGGGGACAGTCCCCGTTTCTGTGAGGCTCTTTCCCCTCAGCACGAGGTCGGATACGACAAAAGTCCCGTCCAGCTGCCCCCCCTGCGCAGCTGAACGGGACTTCATGCGTCCCTTGGTGAATGAAGGCCCGCCCCGCCCTCACCGATCGGCGAATCGGCGGGACGGACCTCACTGGCGCTCGACCGCGACGGTCAGGCTGCCTTGACCGCGGAGACTTCGAGATCGAGCACGATCTTCTCGCCGACCAGGACGCCGCCGGTCTCGAGGGCGGCATTCCAGGTGAGGCCCCAGTCCTTGCGGTTCACGGTGACCTGACCTTCGAAACCGATCCGGGAGTTGCCGAACGGATCGACTGCGGCGCCGCCGAACTCGAACGGGACGGTGACGGACTTGGTGACGTCCTTGATGGTGAGGTCACCGGTCACCTCGACGGTCTCGTCGTCGACGATCGCGAACTCCTTGCCCACGAAGGTGATGGTCGGGTACTTCTCCACGTCGAAGAAATCGGCGCTGCGCAGGTGGCCGTCGCGGTTGGCGTCACGGGTGTCGATGCTGGTGGCCTGGATGGTCACCTCAAGGCTCGAGTTGGACGGGCTCGCACCGTCGATGACGGCCTTGCCTTCCACCTGGTCGAACGAGCCGCGCACCTTGGCGATCATGGCGTGGCGGGCAATGAAGCCGACCCGCGAGTGCGAGGCGTCCAGCTGGTAGGTACCACTGAGTTCGTTGAGCTTGGTCATTGTCGTGCCTTTCATGCTTAGTTGAAGTCTCAATTAAGAGAGTACCCCCAGTTACTTGATACGTCAACAAGAGGAGTACGTAGTTCACCCGCCTTTCCCCTCCCGCAGCCGGGCGGCCGCGGGTAGGGTGGCGCACATTCGCGTCGGGCGTCGGAGCCCGTGCAGACCAGACGGAGGATGGATGGGAAACGCGACGTTCAGCCACGACTCAGTGAGCCTGGAGCTGCCCATGGCTATGGCCACTCAGGGCAACAACGGCTACGACATCACCAAACTGTTGGCTGCAACCGGCGACACCACACTGGACGTGGGCTTTGCCAACACGGCGTCCTGCCAGTCGGCGATCACCTTCATCGACGGCGACGCCGGCATCCTGCGTTATCGCGGCTACCCGATCGAACAGCTGGCCGAGAACTCCAGCTTCCTCGAAGTGTCCTACCTGGTCCTGTTCGGCGAGCTGCCCACCCGCGAGCAGCTGGACGCTTTCAGCTCCGACATCGCCAAGCACCACCTCCTGGATGAGCGGATGCGCGAGATGTTCCGCTCGCTGCCACGCAAGTCGCACCCGATGCCGGTGCTCTCGGCAGGTCTGAACGCACTGTCGACCTTCGCCTTCTCCAAGTGGGGCGAAGGTGCCTACGACCTCGACCGGGCCACCAAGGTGCTTCTCGGCTCACTGCCGACCCTGGCCGCCTACGGCTACAAGAATTCCGTGGGTGAGCCGTTCCTCTACCCGGAGCGCTCGCTGGGCTACATCGAGAACTTCCTGCGGATGTCGTTCGGGCTGCCGACCCATCCCTACCCCTTCGACGACGCGGTCACCCGGGCCCTGGACGTCCTGCTGATCCTGCACGCCGACCACGAGCAGAACTGCTCGACCTCGACGGTTCGGATGGTCGGCTCGTCCGGTGCGAACATCTACGTGGCCGTGGCGGCAGGGGTGTCGGCACTGTCCGGGCCGCTGCACGGCGGCGCGAACCAGGCCGTTCTGGAGATGCTGCAGGGGATTCGCAACGAGGGCGGCGACGTGACGTCCTATGTGAACAAGGTGAAGGACCGCAAGGACACCACCAAGCTGATGGGCTTCGGCCACCGGATCTACAAGAACTACGATCCGCGCGCAGCCATCGTCAAGAAGCACGCCGACCAGATCCTGCGCACCCACGGCGGCAACGACGAGCTGCTCGACTTGGCGCTGAAGCTGGAAGACGTAGCCCTTTCCGACCCATACTTCCAGGAGCGCAAGCTCTACCCGAACGTCGACTTCTATACCGGTCTGATCTACCAAGCCATGGGCTTCCCGCAGAATATGTTCACGGTGCTCTTCGCGCTGGGCCGGCTGCCTGGCTGGATCGCTCACTTCCGCGAGCAGGCCGGCGATCCGGCGACCAAGATCAACCGGCCGCGTCAGATCTACATCGGCGAGACTGAGCGCGCCTACCTCCCGATGGATCAGCGCGGCTGATCCCCCGCCCCGCAGAAAAGGGGACTGTCCCCTTTTCTGCGGCGAGCCGCGAGCAATCGAGAGCGGAGCGCACCCTTTCGCTGCACGCGTGCCACGATTCTTGCGTGGACGCACGGACGCGGATCTGGCTGATCGGGCTCAGCCTGCTGGCGCTGCTGTGCCTGCCCGGGACGGTGGCACCACCCCGAATCCAGCCGGCCAGCTGGGGAACAATGGCCGTCCACGGCCGGGAGTTCCGGCTGCGCGTCCCGTCCGGGTATGACGCAGGACGCCCAACTGGCCTGGTGATCGGACTGCACGGCTACACCAGCAGCGCCGACGAACTGGACTCCTACTTCGGGCTGAGCACCGAGACCGAACGCCGCGGACTGCTGCTGGCACTGCCAGAGGGCACCCGGAATCTGATGGGTCACCGGTTCTGGAACGCCACCGACGCCTGCTGCAACTTCGACCACTCAACAGTGGACGACTCGGGCTACCTGAGCGCCCTGATCACGGCCGTGACGACGCACTACGCCGTCGACCCCGGACGGGTCTGGGTGGTCGGACACTCCAATGGCGGCTACATGTCCCACCGGGTGGCCTGCGAGCATGCCGATCAGGTGACCGGCATCGTCTCCCTGGCCGGCATGCAGAACATCGATCCGGCAGCGTGCCGTCCGTCCGCTCCGGTGGCGGTGCTGCAGGTGCACGGAACCGGCGACAGCGCGGTGATGTTCGCCGGTGCCGGCTCGCCGCAGCGGACCGACAGCTACCCGTCCGCCGTCGATACCGTGGCTGAATGGGCCCGGCTGGACGGCTGCCAGGCGGGCCCCGACCTCGGCCCCGTCCGCGACCTGACCACCGACGGCGCCGGCTCGCAGGTGAGCATCTGGTCGCAGTGCGCCGGCACCTCGCAGGTCGAGCTGTGGGCGATCCTCGACGGCGGCCATGTGCCACCGCTGCGAGCTGATTTCACCGCCAGCGTCCTGGACTGGCTGGACGCCCACGCCCGCTAACCCTGCGACCAAGGAGCTACGAGCGCCCGGCGGACCAGCATCACCCCTGTTGGGCGGGCCCTTCGCCAGCCTGCCGGATAGCCCTTTCGATCTGCCGATCAGGAACGATCCACATCAAGGCGACGCCCACCAAGACCGCCCCGGTGACCCACGAACCCCATCCCCCGATCAGCGGCACAACAAAGCCGACCAGGTAGGCGACGATGGACACGTTCATCTTCATCGCGTTGCGAGGCGCATTGACCAGCAGCACATTGTCGGGATCAGCCCGGACCAACTGCCGGTGCAGCACCGCGTAGGCCACGGCGGCCAACAGAGCGACCGCCGAGTAGCTGGCCATCGGCACCGGAAGGAAGTCCGACTCGCCGGCCCAGGCAGTGACGAAGGGGAACAGTGACAGCCAGAAGAGCAGATGCAGGTTGGCCCACAGAATCGCGCCATTCACCGTCCGCGTCGCGTGCAACAGGTGGTGGTGGTTGTTCCAGTAGATGCCCACGTAAACGAAACTCAGCCCGTAGCTGAGGAACTTCGGCCACAGCGCACCCAGATCGGCCCATTCGTGGCCGTCTGGCACCCTCAGTTCCAGCACCATGATCGTGATGATGATGGCGAGAACCCCGTCGCTGAATGCCTCCAACCGGCTCTTGGTCATCGGGCCGACCCCAGCCGCTACTTCCGCAGATCCTGCAGCGGGACGACGGTCGGACGGGAGACCTCAGCGAAGAAGTCGTTGCCCTTGTCGTCCACCACGATGAAGGCCGGGAAGTCCTCAACTTCGATCTTCCAGATGGCTTCCATGCCAAGCTCGGGGTACTCCAGCAGTTCGACCTTCTTGATGCAGTGCTTGGCCAGCACCGCGGCCGGGCCGCCGATCGAGCCGAGGTAGAAGCCGCCGTGCGCCGCGCAGGCGTCGGTGACCTGCTTGGACCGATTGCCCTTGGCCAGCATGATCATCGAGCCGCCGGCCGCCTGGAACTGATCGACGTAGGAATCCATCCGTCCGGCGGTGGTCGGCCCGAACGAGCCGGACGCATACCCGTCCGGCGTCTTGGCCGGACCGGCGTAGTAGATCGGGTGATCCTTCAGGTACTGCGGCATCTCTTCGCCGGCGTCGAGGCGCTCCTTGATCTTGGCGTGCGCGATGTCGCGGCCCACGATCACGGTGCCGGTCAGCGCGAGCCGGGTCTTCACCGGGTACTTGCTCAGCTCGGCCAGGATCTCCGGCATCGGACGCCGCAGGTCGATCGCGACCGCGCCACCGTCGGCGCCGGCGTCCTCCTTGTGCTTGGCAAGTTCCTCGTCGGTCATCTCGGGCATGAAGTGTGCGGGCTCCCGCTCGAGGGCCTCGATGAAGACACCCTCGGGAGTGATCTTGCCCAGGCACTGCCGGTCGGCCGAACAAGACACTGCGATCGCCACCGGAAGGGAAGCGCCGTGGCGCGGCAGCCGGACGACTCGGACGTCATGGCAGAAGTACTTTCCGCCGAACTGGGCACCGATCCCGAAGTTGCGGGTCAGTTCCAGCACCTGCTGCTCGAGCTCGACGTCGCGGAAGCCGTGGGCGTCGATCGATCCGGTGGTCGGCAGTGTGTCGAGGTACTTCGCCGAGGCGTACTTGGCGGTCTTCAGCGCGAACTCCGCCGAGGTGCCGCCGATCACGATGGCCAGGTGGTACGGCGGGCAGGCCGCGGTGCCCAGCGAGCGGATCTTCTCGTCGAGGAACTTCATCATCGACGCCGGGTTCAGGATGGCCTTGGTCTCCTGGTACAGGTAGCTCTTGTTGGCCGAGCCACCGCCCTTGGCCATGAACAAGAATTTGAAGGTGTTCTCGTGGCCGGGCGCGGTGTCGGCGTACAGCTCGATCTGCGCGGGCAGATTGTTGCCGGTGTTCTTCTCCTCCCACATGGTGATCGGAGCGTTCATCGAGTAGCGCAGGTTCAGCTTGGTGTAGGCGTCGTACACGCCCTTGCTGAGCGGCAGTTCGTCGGTGCCTTCGGTGAGCACCTGCTGGCCGCGCTTGCCCATGATGATCGCGGTGCCGGTGTCCTGGCACATCGGCAGCACACCGCCGGCGGCGATATTGGCGTTCTTCATCAGGTCGAGCGCGACGAACTTGTCGTTGGCGCTGGCCTCCGGATCGTCCAGGATGTTGCGCAGCTGCTGCAGGTGTGCCGGACGCAGGTAGTGGGCGATGTCGTGCATCGCGGTCTCAGCCAGCAGCTCCAGTGCCTCGGGGGCGACCTTTAGGAAGGTGCGTCCGTCCGGACCCTCGACAGTCTCCACGCCTTCGGTGGTGAGCAGTCGGTACTCGGTGTCGTCCGCACCGGTCGGAAGCAGGTCTGAATAGGTGAAGTCGGCCATCTCACTCCTTTGCTGAAACCGGTGCCTATTCTCCCACGGGCTCGGCGTGCGCCCGACCGTCCGGGGTGGACGGACGTTGCCGCGGACGAACGTCTCGGTGTGCTGGAGACGCCTGCACATCCGGCGAGTTGACGAGCCTTCCGCCCAGAGGAAGTGCGCTCATCTCGCGAGGCTCAGGGAGATCGTTCGAAAACCGTATCCCTGAGCCCCTTGCCGCACCCGACCGCCACCGACCCAGCCAACCCAGCCACGGAGGTCGAGAACGATCTCCCTGGGCCGAGCCTCCCCGCCCTCCGCTAGACCGGCTCGGGGACGGGCGCCGGACGCACGCTCGGGTGGTCGAAGCGGCGGGCGAAGAGCAGCGTCGGCAGCAACAAGACGGCCGGCACGAGGAACGCGATCCCCAGACCAGGCCAGGCCGACAGCAGCCCGAGAGCCACCGCACCGAAGACGGCACCGGCGTAGTTGAACAGATTGATCCGGGCGATCACCTGATGCACCTGCGTGGGAGCCAGGTCACCGGCAGCAGAGAAGGTCAGCGGAACCAGCGTGCCCACACCTACTCCGACAAGGGCGAAGGCCACCACCACTGCCACCGCATTGCCGAGCAGTGCGACCCCGGCCAGACCGAGGATGGCCACAATCACGGTCGGGACGAGGAGGCGTGCGCGGCTATGGGCAACCAGTCGGTCCCCGACCAGCCGGGTGCACAGGATCGCCGCCTGGTAGGCCGCATAGCCCAGCGGAGCGATCACCGCGCCGGCCGCGAGGTTGTCGTGCAGGTAGACCGAGCTCCAGGTGGAGACCGCCGAATCCGCGACGAAGGCGACCATGATCAGACTGCCGAACAGCCAGATGCCGGCCGTCGGCAGCCGCAGCTTGGGAGCAGTGGACGCATCCTCGTCCGGCTCGAGAGCGGGCACCAATCGTCCGCGCACCCCGAGCACGATGGACGCGATGATGACCGCGGCCACCACCAGCGAGGTGATCGCACCATTGGCCGTACCGAGATTGGCCAGGGCGGACATCACCAGCGCCGCGACGATCGCCGCCCCGGTGGCGAAGGCGAACAACGTGGACAGCACCGCGGTGCCGAGCCGCTGCTGCAGCTGGACGCCCTGCATCGCGCTGGACGCGTCCACCGTGCCCAGGCCGATGCCGTACAGCGCGAAGCTGGCCATCAGCATCGCCGGAGAGGTCGACAGCGCCACCAGCGGCAGGCCGATCGCCTGCAAGGTAAGCCCGGTGAGCAGCGACACATGAGAACCCCGGCGGACGGCCAAGCGTTCGGCCATGACGCTGCCGCCGGCCGCGGTCAGGCAGCACAGCAGGATCACGATCGACACCGTCGCATCGTCGATGCCGACCCGATCCTTCAGGCCGGGCAGCGAGGTGACCGCGGTCGCATAACCGAAGCCCTGCGCGGCATAGGTCGCACCGACTGCCAGCTTCGAGCCGCCGCCGGCGGCCATCAGCCGAGCTCCGGGTGAGCGGCCTTGACTGCGCCGAAGGCCTCATGCCCGATCTCGATCGTCAGATCGATGTCCGCCTCGGTGAGCGAGGCGTTGATGAAATGGTTGTGATGCGAAGTGAGGAAGATCCCGCGGCGCATCATCTGGGCGATCCACTCCTGGTGCAGCATCAGCGAGTCATCATCGGCCAGTCGCAGGTAGAACAGTGCCGGCTCCCCGGACACGACCAGCTGCAGGCCCTGGTTGGCCGCAGCCCCGACCAGGCCATCGGTCAGCCGAGTGCCCAGCTCGGCGAACCGGGCCGGAGCGTTCAGTTCACGCAGCTTGGTCTGGGTGGCGATGCCGGCCGCGAACGGCACCGCGCTCATCCAGTAGGAGCCGGTGTAGGTGATCGAGCTGACCACGTCCTTCAGCGCCGCCGTGCCGCACAGTGCCGACACGTTGTAGCCGTTGGCGATCGCCTTGCAGAAGCAGATCAGGTCGGCGGAGAAGCCGAAGTGGTGATCCGATCCGGCCAGATCGAGCCGGAACCCGGCCCGGACGTCGTCCATGATCAGCACCACGCCGTGCTTGTCGCACAGCGCGCGAATCGCCTGCCAGTAGCCCGGCGCCGGCAGCGCATTGTCGACGAAGTTGCCGTGCATGTACGGGGTGGAGATGAACGCGGCGATCTCGCCGGAGTAGGCGCTGAGCACCTTCTCGAAGGCCACCGGGTCGTTCCAGGGAATGATGATGTTGTTGGTGACGTCCTCTTCCAGAACGCCGGGGTAGTCGAGTTTCTGCGTCCACGGCGCCACCCCGTGGTAGTAGCCGGCGATGAAGACGATCCGCTTGCGCCTGGTCGCGGCACGGGCGGTCATGATGGCCAGCGTGGTGGTGTCGCCGCCATTCTTGGCGAAGAAGGCCCAGTCGGCGCTGGCCACCTGGTCGACCAGCAACTCAGCGAAGTCGACCATCGTCGTGCTCGGGATGGTGACCACGTCCTCGAGCTTGGCCTGGGCAGCTGCGGCGGCGTCCACGTCGGCATCCCGGTAGCCCAGGACGTTCGGCCCGTAGCCGCACATGTAGTCGATGAACTCGTTGCCGTCGGCGTCGGTGAAGCGGGTGCCGCTCGCGGTCTTGGAGAACAGCGGGAAGGAGGACACCGGCACGTAGCAGCCTTCGGAGGGGCCCTGGTGCCCGTAGATGCCGGACGGGACGACCTTGAGCGCCCGCGCCATGGCGGCCTGGCTGGCCGGGTACTCGTAGAGCTTGCCGCCGCCGGAGACGGTGGTGATGGTCGGATTGTCGGTGATGGTCATCTCAGGCTCCCAGGTACTGTCCGGCGCGATCAAGGATTCGGTTCAGGTTGTCGACCATGTTCAACATGCCGCGCATGCCGACGGTGCCGGCACAGATGCAGGCCATCGCACTGGCCTCACCCGACAGGATTCCGGCGGCGATGTCGAAGTCGGCGAAGCTCATCGCCGCCCGTGGGTTCGGCGAACGCTGCGGCAAGAAGGTCATCTGGTGGTCGGCCACCCGCAGCGTGTAGGCCAGCTCGTCGCCGATCTCGACGGCGATGTCACCGTCGGGGGTGTTCTTGGCGCTGTAGCGTCCGAGCTGGTCGTGGTTGGCCAGCTGGGCCACCGCCGCACAGGCCACGTACAAGGTGAGTTGGGTGCTGGCCTTGCGGAAGGCCGGATCCTTCAGGGCCTCCGGCGTCGGCTTGAGGAAGCGCTCAAGCTCCTCGGTCAGCGGAGCGAAGACCTTCAGCAGGAAGCCGATCCGGTGAAAGCCGGTCACCGGGATCGGCTGCGCCTGGCCATCGATCACCTTGCTGAACGCCTGGGGTGAGGCGAACGGCAGCCGGATCGTGGCGCCGGCAGTGTCTGCGGTGTAGCTGGCCAGGCCGTCGGCGAAGCTGAGTACGCCGCGGGGTCCGTCATGGACGGCGAAACCGATGCTGGTCGGCCGCGGGTCGGCCGCGACGATCTCGGCCGCCTTCGGCGACAGCCGGATCAGTTCGGGCAGGGCGCCCAGCAGTGCGTGCAACTGCACGTACGCCTTCGCCTTGGGTTCCAGAGTGGTCAGCACGGGCCGGCTCCTTCGTTGTTGCGGAGGTCCGTGGACGGGCTCGCGCCCACGACCTCACTGGACTTCACGGTGGTCTTCGATACGGCCAGAGCCGCCATCCAGCGGGCGCTGAAGCGTCCACTGGTTCGGGCCGACGCCTCGTCGCGATGCGCCAGCCAGGAGTAGGTGATGCCGTCCAGCTGGGTGGTCAGCAGCTTGGCCACGTCGGCCAGTGGCACCGTCCACTGGACTCCGGCTTGGGTTGCCGCCCGGCCCAGGGTGCGGCCGGCGGCGTCCAGGTAGATCCGGCGCTGCTGGTCCAACAGTTCGGTCAGTCCGGCCCGCCGGGCGTAGATGGTCAGCTCGGCCAGGGCCAGTTCGTCGTCAGGCGAGCTGACCAGGCCGTCGATGTAGTGATCGATGCCGCTGGCCAACAGGGCATCCAGGCTGATCGGGGCGCCGTGGACGTCGAAGACCGCCAGGACGTCCGCGGCGGCCCGGGCCTCGGCCTCGACGACCTGTTCGATCACGGCCTCCAGCAGGGCGTCCCGGGAGCCGAAGACGTAGTGCAGGCTGGCCAGTGCCATGCCCGCCTCGGCGGCGACTGCGCGGGTGGTCACACCCGCCATCCCCTCGGCGGCGATCACCCGAATCGCCGCGGCGATCAGCGCTTCGCGGCGCTGGGCCGGTGGAATCCGCTTCACTTACGACCCAGCTGCTTGTCGGCCACCGCCAAGGTGAGCTTGGTCGGGGCGAAGCGGGCAGCCATCGCTTGCAAGGCGTTGCCGCGTCCGACGATCCGGCTGGGCCGCTTGGCACCCTTGGCGAGTTCGGAGAAGGCCAGCGAAACGACGTCGTCGGTGGTGATCTGCTGGCCGACATTGAAGGCGTCGGTACCGGCCACAGCGAAGAACTCGGTCTGCGACGGCCCTGGCGCGATATTCAGCACCCGTAGCGAGGTGCCCTGCGCCTCCTGCCAGATGGCTTCGGTGAGGGAGCGGACGTAGGCCTTGGTGGCGGCGTAGACGGAGATGTTCGGGCCTGGCTGGTACGACGCGGTGCTGCTGATGTTGATCAGGATCCCGGCCTTTGCGGCCAGCAGCTGCGGCAGCAGCGCCCGGGTCAGCATCGTCAGCGCAGTGACGTTGACCGCGATCTCCTCGGCGATCCGGGCCGGATCCTGCTCGACGAACGTGCCGTAGGTGCCGAAGCCGGCATTGTTCACCAGGGCGTCCACGGTCAGCGACCGCGCGTCCAGGCCGGCGAGCAGGCCGGCGACCCCCTCACTGGTCGACAGATCGGTGGGCAGCACGTGAGCGGCCGCGCCGAGCGGTGCGAGCTCGTCCGCGAGGGCCCGGAGACGATCCTCACGGCGGGCGACCAGGACCACGTCGTAGCCTTCGGCGGCGAACCGCCGGGCGAAGCCGGCACCGAAGCCGGAACTCGCTCCGGTGACCAGGGCAAGAGGACGTGTCATCTCAGCTCCTCATTCGAAGTGGGTCAGTTGACCCACTTGAAACTGTCGCGCACCTCTCGGCCCTCACGGAAGAGCCGGCCGCCACCCTTCACGCAACGGTTACAAAGCTCGTCTCCGGCCAGCTCACCCCAGCCGGACCTCCGCGCCTAGGTCGCGTCCTCGCCATCGGGGGCCCGGACGCCACCGGCCGGCAACGGTTTAGCGACCCTCAGCGGCGGCGGGTGGCGGTGCGGCCGGATTGGACATGGCAGTCTTGGAGCATGCACATCCTCGTTGTGGACGACGACCAGGCGGTCCGCGACTCGCTGGCCCGTTCCCTGCAGTACTCCGGCTATGAGGTGACTACTGCCAACGACGGCGTGGACGCCCTGGCCCGGCTCTCCTCGCTGCGCCCCGACGCCGTGATCATGGATGTGATGATGCCGCGCCTGGACGGGCTGGAGACCACCCGCTCGCTGCGGGCATCCGGCAACGATGTGCCGATCCTCGTCCTCACCGCCCGTGACGCCGTCGGCGACCGGGTGGACGGGCTGGACGCCGGAGCCGACGACTACATGGCCAAGCCATTCTCCCTGGAGGAACTGATGGCCCGGCTGCGCGCACTGACCCGACGCGGACGTCCGGCCAGCGACGAGCCCGGTGCCGAGGTGCTCAGCTTCGCCGACTTGAGTCTGGACCTGCAGACCCGCGAGGTGATCCGGGCCGGCCGTCGAATCAGCCTGACCCGCACCGAGTTCGCTCTGCTGCAAACCTTCCTGGAGAACCCGCGCCGGGTTCTGGAGCGCTCCTGGCTGCTGAATGAGGTCTGGGGCTTCGACTTCCCGACCACCGCCAATTCCCTCGAGGTCTACATCGGCTACCTACGACGCAAGACCGAGGGTGAGGGCGAAGCCCGACTGATCCACACCGTGCGCGGCATCGGCTATGTGCTGCGCGAGACACCGCCGTGATCCGCTGGCTGCGCTCCATCATCTCCGTCACCAACCGTCCACTGCATGACCGGCTGGCAGCGCTGATCTCGGCCGCCGTGGCCGGGGCGGTGGCGGTGACGGGCGTGGCCGCATACCTGATCACGACTTTCACGATCTACCGTCAGACCGACGCG
>Ga0268263_1000843_pt1 | contig 35518 bp, 39 predicted proteins | sample Biomet5_FD_190358 | JGI IMG/M metagenome (GOLD analysis project Ga0268263, IMG submission 190358) | Microbial communities from bioreactor (seeded with sewage sludge) at LBNL, California, USA - Biofuel metagenome 5 (SPAdes) (version 4) | ecosystem: Engineered > Bioreactor > Anaerobic >... | reverse complement strand
GCATCCGAAGTGGCCTTCCAGTCGCTCTCTCCCTGTTCAGCGTAGATACGCTCGAGATCTTGGACGTCGAGGAACACCGCGATCGATCTGAACGAAAGCCCCTTGTCCCATTGGTATCGAGCGAGGGTCTGCCCGATCCAACGCGCGCGGACGGAATCGCCCCTCGAGAGGGAGATCGAGTCCTGGAGAAGCTCATCGAGCACTTCGCCACGCGCATTCTCACATATGCTCAAGACGAGCTCGATGCCCGAAACGCCGATGTCGGGTCCGTTCTCGCCCTCGGTAAACGAGGCGGCTACCTCTGATTTCGCGAAGAGGTGATAGAAGCGTTCCATGCCACCAGGAAGGGTGCGCTCAGCAAACTCAAACGCTTTGCCGAGCGTTCCCATGCTCATGGCAAGACGAGTTTCCACGTAAGGATGCGTCATGCCTCACTGCCCGCTTTCCGGTTGGTTCCCGTTCCCCGCATCTGTGTAGGAAATGTGATGGAACTATTACGCTCGACCGTTCATCGATTCTGGCTTTTGTCCCTCTGACATGCGCAAGGCATGAATTCGAGAAAGGCTGACCTTGTTCTGATGACTATCTCTCAGGAGATAGTATCCACCCTGCACGGCGAAAATCAATCGGATTCGACCGCAGCCTCCTGCAGATTTCATATCGCTTTGACCGGCGAAACGCCTCCGAAACGCTCGCGAAAGAAACGATTTTTTCGATGGACCGCCGCTCGGTGGGATGCATCCTATGACACGGGAACGGCCGCCCATTTCCTTGCGCTGTACAACACCGATTGAAGGAGGAAACATTGGCAACTGTCCAACTGGTCCTCATATTCGTCGTCTTCCTCGGGGGAGTAGCCCTGATGATGACGAAGAAGATGCCGGCCATCCTGGCACTTCCCTGCATGGGCGTGCTCATAGCCGCCATTGCAGGCGTCCCGTTCATCTCAAGTGACACGCAGACCCAGACCATCACGGCCTTCGTGATCTCATCCGGTGCGGTCAAGCTCGCGAGCACCATCTCTGTCACAATTTTCGGTGCCATCTTTGCCAAGGTCATCCAGAAGGAGGGCATCTCCGACGCCATCATCAGGAAGGCCGCGGAGATGGCAGGCGATAGACCCTTATGGATCGCCCTTGCACTCACCGCGGCAACGGCGTTGGTCTTCACCGCCATGAGCGGCGCAGGCCCCGTGATCATGGTCGCCCAGATTGCCATTCCGTTGTTCCTCTCGGCAGGCATCGCCCCCGTGGTCGCAGCAAGCCTTCTGCTCCTTGGCCTTAACATCGGCCTTCTGTTCAACGTATCGCAATACCAGCTCTACGTTGACACCATTGGCATGGATATGGGCGTCATTAGGACCACGTCCGTAGTCATGGGCGTCATCTGCGCCGTGGTGACCGTCGCCTACGTGATCATCAACGTGAGAGGCACGACCGCCTCAAGCGCCTGGGCCATGCCGGCCACGTCGTCTGACGATGGCAAGAAGGTCAACCCGGTGGCCTTGTTCATGCCGCTCGTACCTATCGTCCTCGTGTTCTTCCTTCAGTGGAATGCCGAGACGAGCCTCATCGTCACCATCATCGCGACCGCGCTCGTGACTCGTCCGCGAGAGGCCATGCAGGTCCTCGCGAGTTCCGTGGTCGAGGGCATCAAGGATATCGCCGGCGTCGTGGGGCTCATGATGGGCATTGGTATCCTGCTGAATGGGGTCTCCGCTCAGGCAACCTCTGCCCTCATGCAACCGATTTTCAGCATGATCCTGCCGACCAATCCAATCGTGTACGTGGCGGTGTTCACGATCCTCTCGCCGCTCGCCCTGTATCGAGGCCCGCTTAACATGTATGGCCTCGGCTCTGGCTTGGCGAAGATATTCGTGGGTGCAGGTGTGCTCTCTGCGCCAGTCGTCGGTATGGCGCTCCGCTCGACGAGCGTCGTCCAGTGCGTCTCCGACCCCACCAATACGCAGAACGTCATCGTGGCAGACTACGCAAACGTTGACGTGAACGACATCCTGAAGTCGACACTCCCCTACACCATGGTCATGGCTTTGGGCATCCTCACCTACACGGCGGTCGCTCTCTTCTAGATGATCCAGCAATCGTCCCCCATCATCCTGCTCGTCTCCTTGGGGACGAGCAGGATCCGTCCGGAAGGCATGTTGATGACGACAAGAAAGATCAGGATTGGCATCGACGTCGGCGGGACCTTTACCGACGCGGTGGCCCTTGATGACGAGACGTACGAGATCATCGCGAAGGAAAAGGTCCCCACGACCCATCACGCCTCCCAAGGAGTGGCCGCAGGTATCATCCAGGCAATCGAAAACGTTCTGCGTAAGAACGACATCTCGCCCAAGGACGTCGTCTTCATCGCCCATGGGACGACCCAGGCCACGAACGCGCTGCTCGAAGGCGACGTGGCAAAGGTCGGCATCCTCGGCATGGGCGCCGGTGGCGTTACGGGCCGTGCCGACAAGGAGACGACGGTCGGAGACATCGAGCTTGCCCCCGGGAAGTATCTCAAGACGGAGCATGAGTTCGTAGACTCATCGAGGCTTACGGATAATTCCGTCAAGGATGCCATCTCGGCACTCCGAGCCCGCGGCGCCGAGGTGATCGTCGCCTCGGAGAGCTATTCGGTCGATGACCCGACGAACGAGCGCCGTGTCATCGACGCCGCAAGGAAAGAGGGTGCCGTCGCCACGGGTGGCTACGAGATATCGCAGCTCTATGGCCTGCAGGCACGCACCAGAACCGCCGCGGTGAACGCTGCTCTCATTCCAAAGATGATGGAGACGGCAGACATGACGGAAGAGGCGGTGCGCTCGAGCGGCATCGAGAAGCCCCTCATGATCATGCGTTGCGACGGTGGCGTCATGAGCATCGACGAGGTGCGCAAGCGCCCGATCCTCACGATGCTCTCCGGCCTAGCCGCTGGCGTCGCCGGCGCTCTCATGTACGAGAAAGTCACGGATGGCATCTTCCTCGAAGCGGGGGGAACGTCCACTGACATCTCCGCCATCAAGGATGGCAAAGTAATGATCAAGAATGCTCAGGTCGGTGGTCATAAGCTCTATCTCACCTCGCTTGATGTACGCACACTTGGCATTGCCGGCGGGTCAATGATCGTGGTGCGCGACGGCGCGATAGCCGATGTCGGGCCGCGTTCCGCACATATCGCCGACAGGGAATACGAGGTGTTCGCGGATGCCGCCGACATCTGCGACCCGAAAGTCGAGCTCATCGCCCCACGTGAGGACGACCAACCCGACTATGCCATCGTGACCTGCTCGAACGGAAGAGGCTACGCCCTCACGCTCGCCGGGGCCGCCAACGTCCTCGGCTACGTCCCAGCCGACGACTACGCCGCGGGCGACGTGGAGGCCGCGCGGCGGGCATGGGCCGCCCTTGCAGAGCTTCTCGGCAGCAGCGTCAACGAGCTCTGCCATCAGGCCATGGACATCGCCATGGCCAAGATCCAGGCTGTCGTGGACAGCCTCATCGCTGACTACGACCTCGACCCCAACATCATCCGTCTTGTCGGCGGTGGCGGATCAGCATCCGTCGTAGCACCCGCACTTGGCAAGCGCATGGGCATCCAACATCGCATCGCCAAGAATGCCCCATACATCTCGACCATCGGCGTCGCACTTGCCCTCGTCCGCGAGCAAATCGAGCGCAACGTATCAAACCCCACCGACGAAGACATCCGCAAGATCCGCCACGACGTGACGGAAGTCATCACCAGGGCCGGCGCCGATGCAAGGACCGTCGATGTCACTGTCGAGATCGACAGCCAGAGAAACATCCTCCGAGCGGTCGCCACGGGCGCCACGGAGCTTCGCACCAAAGACCTGGCCTCGACGGCCAAGACCGACGAGCAGCTCGTGGCAGTCGTCGCCGATGCCCTCAGAATCGATGCATCCGCGGTCACACCAGTCGCTGCCGAAGGAAGGTGGCACACCTACCTGGCGGAGATCGAGAAGAAGACGCTCTTCGGTCTCATGAGGTCCACGAAGCGAGTCGTGCGGGTGCTCGACGATGACGGCGTCATCCGTCTGCAACGAGATGACGCCAAGGTGCTCGTATTCACAAAGGGGCAGCTCGCGCATGAGTTCACCGAGCTTGTTGATGGCATGACCACATACACGGATGCCGGGGCGACGCTGCCCAAGGTCTTCCTGTTCTTCGGACAGAAGATGTCCGACCTCTCGGGCGTGCAGAACAAGGAGCAGCTCATGGGTCTTGCCGACATGGAGCTCGAGTTTGCGGATGATGACCAGCGCATCATCGCGGTGGCAGCGAGGGCGTAGCGATGATTTCCGTACCGGCAGAAGCCCTCGGCATGCTCGACCTGATGGAGGATCCCCTCTTCCCTAGGTTGGACCCCGAAGACCGCGTCCGCAGCATACGCCGCAGCATCGACATCGGCAGAGCATGCGCCGCCCAGCACCTGGGATGCGACCCCGAGGCGGACCTCGTCCGTGCGGGCGTCGTGATCCGTCGCATCGAGGACGACACCGTCCGCCTGGACCATGCGTCTCGCATCCAAGCTCAGATCTTCTATGGTCCCGATGCCTGCCGGGTCGAGCTCCATATGGCCGAGCTCCTGCACAAGCAGGAGGTTCTCACGACCTATGGCCTCGATGTCGACCTCGATTGGGTGGCACGGCTCCACCTCGCCCACGAGTTCTACCACTTCCTGGAGTTCTCGGAGGGAAGGCGTACCGGGGACGAGGTCGGGCCCATTCGCGTGCGGGGGTTTCTGAGATCCCGCCCGAGGGCATTGCGATCCGCGAGCGAGATCGCGGCACACACCTTCGCGGAGATGGTCACGGGCAGCCCCATCCATCCAAAGCTCACGGACTATCTCGTCCTCGTAAGCGATGGGACCATGACAGAAGAGGAGTTCGCTCATCTTGCCGCAACGGCGCAGGCAAGGGTGCAGGAAGGGACAAGTCATGAAGACCTGTAGATTTGCATCGACAGAGGTGCCTGTCATAGGCATGTATGACACGGTCGTGGTGGGCGGTGGCACGGCAGGCGCCTCGGCCGCCATCAGCGCGGCGCGAGGAGGTAACCGGGTTCTCGTGGTGGAGCGGGAGGGCTCTCTTGGCGGCACGCCCGTCCATGCGCTCGTCACCCCGATGATGCCCTCCTTCGTCCCAACGCACGGAGAGAACCTCCAGGCGTTGGAGGCCCGTCTGAGGGAGAAGGGCGTCGTGACCCGGGAGGACGGGCCCCTCATGGGTTACCTGTGGTCCACACCTGAGACCTTGGCAGAGGTGCTCGAGGAGCTCTACGGGGAGCAGGGTGGCGCGGTCCTCTATGACGCGACGCTCGTAGGGTGCCTCGTCGAGGATGCTCGCATCAAGGCCATCCTCGTCATGACCGTCGAAGGTCCCCGGGCCATTCTCGCCGAGCAGTTCGTCGACGCAACGGGCGACGCCGTACTCTCCCGGATGGCCGGTGTCCCCTGCGATTCCGGTGACGAGGGCGGGAACAACCAGATGTCCTCCCTGCGTTTCGAGATGGGAGGCATCGACGTTGAGCGCTACCGCAATTGGTGCCTGTCCCTCGGCGATGAGTTCTCCCCCCTCAGGGAGGGGTACTTCTGGGAGTCCGCCATGGTAGCCGGCAAAGGTTTCAAGCTTGAGCCGCTTTTCCGCGAGGGCGTCAGGCGCGGACTGCTCAAGGAGGACGACCTCGTCTACTATCAGTGCTTCTCCATACCCGGCGAGCCCGGATGCATGACGTTCAACTGTCCCCACCTTCCCACCCTCAAAAGGAACACGGATGCCCTCGCGCGCTCCAAGGCCCTTACGGAAGGTCGTCATAGGGTTCGTCGGCTCGTCGCGTTCCTCGTCGCGATGATGCCTGGGTTCGAGCAAGCGTTCCTTATTCGCGAGGCCAATGCACTGGGAGTGCGCGAGTCATGGCGCATCCAGGGAACCTACACGCTCACGGAAGCGGACTATCTCGCGCGAGCACGTTTCGATGATGCCGTTGCGAAGGGCGACTGGTATATCGACGTCCACTCGGCCACGGAGGGTCTTATCCACATGGATCGATTCCGGAAGGGCGAGTACTACGAGATCCCATACCGCTGCCTCACGAACGATAGCATCAAGAACATGCTCACGGTAGGACGCTGCATCTCGACGACGTTTCTGGTGCAGGCGAGCATCCGCATTCAGCAGACGGTCATAGACATGGGGGACTCCGCCGGCATGGCATGTGCACGAGCACACTTTCTGGGCATACCGCTCGCAAGCTTCAACGGCCTCGGCCTCACCACACGATAGGGGGACACGACATGGAAGACACGACCAGACGTAACATCATCGCAGTCGATGTCGGCGGCACGAAAGTGGCTTGCGGCATCGTCACCTTCGACGGCACGGCGCCCGTCGTGCGTGCCGTCGAAGAGGTTCCCACCGATGCCCAGCGCGGAGGCCAGGCGGTGCTCGCGACGGTGGTCGCCGCGGTACGTGCGGCGCAGATCCGTGCCGACTGGGAGGTCTCCGGCATCGGCGTGTCGAGCGCGGGCGTCATAGACCCTCGCACGGGGGTTGTCACCTTTGCCAATGACCTCATGCCTGGCTGGGGCGGGATACCTCTGGGACCGGAGCTCCAGCGCGAGCTCGGGCTCCCGACGAGCGTCATGGGAGACGTGCACGCCCACGCGCTGGGCGAGGCGCGCTGGGGAGCCGGCAGGGATTATGCGAGCTGTCTCGTCGTCGCAGTAGGCACCGGTATAGGAGGTGCCTTTGTGGAGAGAGGCTCGGTCATGCTCGGCGCACATAACGTGGCAGGCCACGTGGGCCATGTCGCCTGCGCTGAGGCCGTAGGGATTCCCTGTGCCTGTGGTGCCGTCGGGCACCTCGAGCCCGTGGCGTCCGGCCCCGGCATCGCCGCTGAATATGCACGTCGCACAGGCGTCGTCGTCGACGGGCGCGAAACCGTTCGCCGTGCGGGCGCTGGCGATTCCGATGCCATCGCTGCCGTCTCGCGCGCCGGCCGAGCCCTAGGCTCCACGCTCGGCTCTCTGTGCAACGTACTCGACCCGGCAGCGGTCATCCTCTCGGGCTCCGTTGCCACGAGCGGCAAGATCTGGAGAGACGCGTTGGATGATGGATTTGCCGCTCAGGCGATGGCACCCGTGGCCGCGACGCCCGTCGTCATGGGCCGCCTCGGGGGCGATGCGCCGCTCGTCGGGGCGGCGGAGAATCATCTCGATCCTGCGTATGATGGGCTTCGCTCATAGGTGGACCTCCATCGGCCCGACCCCGTCATCGCCTGCGCACATCTCGTGAGGCTCGAGCAGGATAAGGGGGCATTACAAGCGTGCGGCGCAACCTGTGTTCTGTCAAGTTGTCTTGCGCATAAATCGCATCGGTTTCTGAGCAGATGACGCACGAGAAGTGAGCGCTACCTCTGAGCACCTCCATCCTGCATTAGCGCATGCGTCAGCCGGTATGACTCGCCATGGAACTGCAGGAGTCTGCCGTGGTGGACCACGCGGTCTATCACTGCCGCAGCCATCTGGTCGTCACCGAAGACCGTGCCCCACCTCGAGAACTCCAGGTTGGTGGTGAGCACCACGGACTGTCTCTCGTAGGCCTCGGACACCACCTGGAACAGCAGCCTCGCGCCGTCGGCGTCGAGCGGTAGAAACCCCAGCTCGTCGATGACCAGAAGGTCCGCGTGGCCGATCCGCGCGAGCTCGCGGTCGAGCCTGCCCTCGTCGCGCGCCCTCCTCAAGCGCATCACCAGCGAGGAGGCGGTGAAGAAACGTGCCTCCCTCCTCGCCTGGCAACACTCCATACACAGCGCCGACGCCATGTGCGTCTTGCCCTTATGGAAAGTTTTCCATAATGGAAAGACCCATCTGGCCATCGCGATCGGGTTGGCGTGCGTGGAGCGGGGCATGGAGACGAGGTTCTTCACTGCGGCGGAGCTGGTCATGGCACTGACGAGGGCAGGCAGGGAGCATCGGTTGGAGACGCTGCTCGCCGACCTGTCCAGGGCGGACCTGCTGATAGTGGACGAGCTCGGCTACGTGCCCCTCGACGTGGAGGGGGCGAGGCTGCTCTTCCAGGCGATGTCGGGCTGCTACGAGCGGAGGAGCCTGGTGGTCACGACCAACATCGAGTTCAGCCGTTGGGGGACGGTGCTCGGCGACGACAAGCTCGCCGCCGCCCTCATCGACAGGATCGTGCATCATGGCAGACTCGTGGAGTTCAACGGCACCAGCCATCGCATGGACACGGCACTGATGCTTGGCAAGTCGGAATAAGGAGGAGGGGCTTGGCTGTTCGTGCGGAATCTGTCGAAAACCTGATGCAGAAATTGTCGACTGTCTATTGACTGTACACACGTGGAGAAGCTCAGGGACCACGGGAGCCACGTCTGGCGGACCACCCTTTCGACGATCGCCATGAAGAGGGGCGTTCCCGACGAGATTCGGGCCGCGGCGTTCGGGCACTCGGCGGACGTGAACCGCAACTACTACACGGACGTGACCGACATATCCGAGTACACCCGTGCCATGATGTCGCGGTGAGGCCGCTTTAGGGTCTAGAAAAAGGTCTAGGATTCAGCGGGAAACAGAGAGTTTTAGAAGGAATCAGGGAGAGTATAAGAGGAAGAAAATCTATTGTTTACCTGCTATTTGTTACGCAATGACGTGCGTGCTAGTAAATTTGTAACTCATAACCCGAAGGTCACAGGTTCAAATCCTGTCCCCGCGACCATAAATCTTTGTCTGACCTCGTATTTTGGGGTCAGACTCTTTTTCTTTTCTGTCCTACTTTCTACGATTGTCCGACCTTCCGAGACTACAGAACATGTGTCAAAGACCCCGCATCGTCGCAGATATACGCTAGGAAACCGCCTCGGTAAGCTGGCACGCCCCAACCCCCGTACTCCTCGGGATAGGGCGGACCTTGTCCGTATCGACCTTCCTCGCACCACCGGCATCAAGGACTTCGTCTGCGACGATGCCTATACGGACAACAACGGACGCTTTCCCGCACCTCATATGGCACCCGTCCTTGCATTGGGCTATCATGACGCCTACTGAACGTGCCTGGGTGCAACCAGGCCCTTGCCGAGGGAGGGAAGACATGCTGCAGCGCATATCCATATGCACGGCCACGAGGAAACCGCTGGGTTCTCCCTCCGTCCTCGTCCCCTCCTTGCGACAAGGTCCTGTCTTCCTTCTCGTAATCCCCCACTGAGGCGGCCCCGCGCGGGCTGCTGCTAAGGAGTCCGCCATGATCTGGTTCACCTCAGACACTCACTTCGGCCACGCTAACGTTCTCGGATTCACCAATCGTCACGAGTGGTGGGGCGATGACGTCGCTGCCATGAACCACGCGCTCATCGCCAACATAAACGCCGTCGTAGCGCCCGATGACGAGCTGTACCATCTGGGTGACTTCTCCTTCAAGATGACTGCCGATGACGCGGCGGCACTGCGCCGTCAGATTCGTTGCCGCCGCATCCATCTCGTCCCTGGCAACCACGACAAGGACTGGACGCAACCCGCCGTGGCGGGCACGTTCATGGTCGAGCCGCCCATCAAGGTGCTCAAGGTCGGCGGACGTAAGCTCGTGCTCTGCCACTATCCCATGGTGGACTGGCAGTCGCTCGGGCATGGCTCGATTCATCTGCACGGCCACATCCACGCGCCGGCCGAGTACAACGAGTGGAACCGTGCCGAGCGCGTGCTGCGCTACGACGTGGGCGAAGACGCTAATGGGTACATGCCGGTGAGCCTCGACCAACTGCTCTCATTCTTCGACGGCGTGGAGCATCGCCCGCGCACGACCCGCGAGCAGTGGCTCCAACTCGCGCGCGGCGTTGCCTGGAGTGAGGACGACGCGCTTCTCCCTGCGAACGTGGCGCTTACGTCACCTGGCTGCGACACCAAGGCGATGAGCAGAACAGGATGGCATCTTTGACGCCAACGTGTTTAACGCTGACATGCCCCGTTTCTGATTTCCGGCGCAGCTCCTTCGGTACGACCTGTGTCCCACCCCTGTGCTAGGCCCGTATGCTGCGCCCGCCATGATCGAAGCCCACTGCGGCATTTCGTCCCGACGCACCTGCAACGATACGGCTGCCATTCAGGTTGGCTATCTCTTTTTTCATATCATCGATGAGCCTGAGGGCGAGCGGCATGGAGAAATCCTGTCGCACGACAAGGCGTTGCACGTCAATGTGCTCCAGGTTTTCGGGCAGAGGATACGCGGGAACGAGCCATCCGCTCATGCGCAGGCGATCGGCAAGATCGTAGAGCGACCACTGCACATCGGCATCCTCTTCAAGAGCCCAGCACACTATGGGTATCTGTCTTGCATCCTCGTAGATTCTGAACAGCCCCATCTTCTCGATTTCGCGCGCCATATAGCGGGCGACATCGAGTGTGCGTTGGTGTATTTCCCGAAAACCCATGAACCCATTGCGCATGAACACGTAGTACTGACCGACTATCTGCGAGGCCGACCGGGAGAAGTTGATGGACATGGTGGCTTCTTCCCCGCCCAAGTACGAGACCCGAAAGATAAGGTCTTCGGGAAGCGCATCTTTGCTGCGCCAGACAACCCAGCCCACACCGGGATAGACAAGCCCGTACTTATGCCCCGAGGTGTTAATGGACCAGACGTTCCGGCACCGGAAATCCCACGCGAGATCGGGTTCGATGAAAGGCGCGACCATCGCACCCGAGGCACCATCGACATGGATGCGCACAGGCATATCTGCGTGGGCCTCGTTGTAGTCTCCCACCAGTTCATCGAGCTTCGCGACATCGTCGAACTTGCCCGTATAGGTGATTCCCAGAATAGCGACGATACCTATCGTGTATTCGTCGACGAACCCCATGACGGTTTTCATATTGAGCGACAGGTGCGTGGCATCAAGAGGTACCAAACGCATTTCGATGTCCCAATAGCGGCAGAACTTCTCCCAGCACACCTGGTATCCGGAAGATATGACAAGGTTGGGTCGTCTTGCCGAAAAGCGGTCGACACCCGCCGCATCGGCCAGGGCCTTCCAGCGGAACAGCATCGAAAGACCTCCCAGCATGCATGCCTCGGAAGACCCGACAGTGGACGTCCCCATGGGCTCTTCGTCGGGATTCGCATGCCACAGATCCTGCAGGATCGACACGCATCGGTTTTCGAGATCGGCCGTCATGGGGTACTCGTCTTTGTCTATGGCGTTCTTCGCCAGGTTCTCGGCCATGAGCTTCGTAGCCATAGGTTCCATGTACGTCTGGCAAAACGTCGCGGAATTCTGGGTGGCATTGCCCTCGATGGACAGATATTCCCGTATCATCTCGTATGCGACCCCCGGGTCTATGGGGTCGTTGTTCAGCCTTTGGGACGGCATCGGCGCGTCCGTAGCCGCAGACCCGAAGATGGGCGTGAGATACGCGGTCTTCTCATCCATGCCGCCGAGAATGTCAGTACCCTCATCATTCATGTACTGCCCCCATCATAGATGCCTGCTGCAATTCTATAGAAGCGAAGCCGCTCGACAGCAGCAACCCACGTGTGGCTCTGTATCTGGTCAGAGGCCTATCGAGTTCGACGACGGAGGGTCTCTCCGGCCACAGGGACACCGTTGCGGCCATATTCTGCCTAGCGGGCGGTTGTTAGCGCTCACTGGCCTCTCGATGGTCTCGAGGACCCTTCCGATCTGATAGGGGATCTCAGCCGTGCATTCGAGAGGACCTTCGGCCTGCACTGACATACGAGAGACTCGCCGGCGCTATCGTCAGGGCAGTGGGTTTCTCGTTGCCGTGTCAAAGAAGTGGAAGTACTGGGGCAGGTACTTGCTTTCGACATACTCGAACTCGATGCCGTTTGAGTCGTAGGTACGGCTGCGTGTGACCGCGAGGTAGATGGGCCCATCGAGACCTAGCAGCTCGCGGTCCTTTTCGTTGGGTTCCTCGACGGTGATCTCTCGCTCGCTCACCATGATGGCTATTCCCAGGTTCGCCTCGATGTAGTGGAAGAGCGATGACGTGGCAATCTCCTGGTTGATACCCGGGACCTCCGAGGTCAGGAAGTGGTGTCGGTCGATGGCCATCCGCTCGCCGTCAAGGCTGCGTACCAGGTTCACACGAGTGAGGTCGGCACCCTCAGGGAAACCGGTCGTATCGGCGATGTCGGGGGTGCACTCGACGTGATCGAGCAGGAACACGCTAGCGGAAGAGGTGGCGCCAATCGTTCGAGCCGACTCGGTGAACGAGGGGAGACCTTCCACGGAGAAGGCGTTTTCCTTCTTGACGCTTCCCCGGGCGCTCCAGATGACGCGTACGCCTCTTCCCCTGATGGACTGGACCAAGCCCTCGTTTGCGAGAAGCGAGATGGCCTTCCTTACGGTCATGCGCGAGCAGCCATAGCGTTGCGTGAGTTCAAGCTCGGAGGGGAGAAAGCTGCCCATGGGGATGGCACCGGCCTTTACCTCGTGCCGGAGGTTCTTGTAAATGACGTCATAGAGAACCTTGCCCACGATGCTGCCTCTCAGCCTGTATGTTCCTGTGCGCCTTGGTACGGCCAGCTCGCACCGTCACCTGCGCCAATAAGTATACGTTAACTCCCCATAACCCGCTTGCCGTTCATTACATACCACTCGCCAAGTGTGTCTAACATGTCTAGACAAATTGTCTATATTTGCAGTCGAGCCACATGTCTAGACATGTAAAAGGCATCTGACAGGCTCGCCGGCGACGAAGCACGCTCGAACGACAGACGAGGGAAGGTATGCCACTTATGGCAAAGCAGAGCTATGCGGTGACGATTGCGGGTGGGGGCAGCACGTACACCCCAGGTGTCGTACTTATGCTCCTGCAGGAGAGGGAGAGGTTTCCCGTCGGCAGGATCATGCTGTACGACAACGACGCAAAGCGCCAAGAGACTATCGCCGCAGCGTGCGCCATCTACGTGCGTGAGAACGCACCCGATGTGACGTTCGGCTACACGACGGATCCCGAGGTCGCCTTCACCGGAATCGATTTCGTGCTGGCACAGATTCGCGTGGGCAAGTATGCGATGCGTGACAGGGACGAGAAGATTCCCCTTAAGTACGGCGTTCTCGGCCAGGAGACCTGCGGTCCCGGCGGTATCGCCTACGGCTTGCGTTCCATCGGGGGTGTCCTTGAGGTCCTAGACTACATGGAGAAGTACTCGCCCGACGCGTGGATGCTCAACTACTCCAACCCGGCTGCCATCGTGGCCGAGGCGACGCGGCGTCTGCGGCCCCACTCCAGGATCATCAACATCTGTGATATGCCCATTGCGCTCATGGACGTCATGGCCACGATGTGCGGGCTCCACGACCACCACGATCTCGTGGTGGGCTACTACGGCCTTAACCATTTCGGCTGGTGGTGGAAGATCGAGGATGTGCAGGGTCGCGACCTCATGCCCACCATCAGGACACACATGGCCCAGAACGGCTTTGCGGGTGAGGGTAGTGACATGGCGTTCGTGGATGATTCCTGGCTGCAGACGTTCAAGAAGGCCAAGGATGTCTGGGCGCTTGACCCCGACACGATTCCCAATACCTATCTCAAGTACTACCTCTATCCCGACGACGTGGTGAGACATACAGACCCCATGCATACCAGAACGGACGAAGTACGCGAGGGCAGGGAGAGGAGCGTCTTCGGCACTGCCCGACAGATCGTCGAGAAGGGTACCGCAGAGGGGTTCGGGCTCAAAGCGGATGCGCACTCCGAGTATATCGTCGATCTGGCCCGTGCTCTCGCGGAGAACACGCGCGAGCGGTTCATGCTGATCGTCCCCAACGAAGGTGCTGTCGAGAACTTCGACCGTACCGCGATGGTCGAGGTCCCCTGCGTCGTGGGCAGCACCGGCTATGAGAGAGTCTGTCAGGGTACTGTCCCACAGTTCCAGAAGGGCATGATGGAGCAGCAGGTCTCCGTCGAGAAGCTCGCGGTTTCTGCCTGGATCGACCACTCCTACCAGGAGCTCTGGCAGGCCATGACGCTGTCCAAGACGGTGCCCTCGGCTTCCGTGGCAAAGCGGGTGCTCGATGATCTCGTCGAGGCAAACAAGGAGTTCTGGCCGGAGCTCCGCTAGTGGTATGGCGTGCTCGGGCGATGCATGAGAATACACGAAGGTTTGCATCCCGGCTGATGGCAGGATGCATCGAGAGAAAGCGAAGTCATGAGCGAAAGCAAGGAGCTGGCCAACAAGGAGTTGGCAAAGCAAGTGGTGGGGCTCGTTGGTGGTAGTTCGAACATCCTGAGCGTGTCCCATTGCATGACACGCTTGCGCCTCAAGTTGGGAGATGAAACCAAGGCGGACACCAAGGCCATCGAGGCCCTGCGTGGCGTGATCGAGGTCGTGAACGCAAACGGCCAGTATCAGGTCATCGTAGGAATCAACGTAATTGAGGACGTCTACGACGAGGTGGTGAAGGAGACTGGCGTCACGGGGTTAGGCGAGGTCAACGAGAACGGCACTCCTGCCAAGAAAGGCAGCGTTGCCTCGACGCTGATCGACCTCATCTCTGGTATCATCCAGCCGATTCTGGCGGTACTCTGCGCGGCGGGCATGATCAAGGGCATCCTGACCATCGCTGTGTTCCTGGGCTGGATTGCCAAGACGGATGGCATCTACCAGGTCCTGTATGCTGCGGGCGATGGCTTCTTCTACTTCCTGCCCATCATCCTGGGTTATACGTCCGCCAAAAAGTTCGGCTCGAGCGAGTTCATCGGCATGACCCTGGGCATCGCGCTCACGTATCCAAGCATGGTAAACATAACCGCTGGTAGCGCGCTTGGCACGGTGCTTGCCAACACGCCGTTTGCCATGAGCTACTACACGACGATCTTCGGCATTCCAGTCATCATGCCGACGGCGGGCTATACCAGCTCCGTCATTCCCATCATCCTTGCCGTCTGGATTGCCGCAAAGCTCGAGAAGTACTTCCGTCAGCACTTCTCCGAGTACATCAAGTTCTTCTTCGTTCCCACCTGCACCCTCGCCATCATGGTTCCACTGACCTACCTGGTCATCGGCCCCATCGCGACGTTTGTCACCAACCTTCTGAGTGTCATGTTCAATTCGCTCTATGGCATTCCCGTCATCGGCGGTGCCCTCGGCGGCGCGATCCTCACCGGCTTCTGGCAGGTGCTTGTCATCTTCGGCTTCCACTGGAGCGTCATCACCCTGATGCTCATCAACATCGCAGGCAACGGCTTCGACGTCATCATGGCCCCGTACATGGTGTGCTCGTTCGCACAGGTGTTCGCCGTCCTGGCGATGCTACTCAGGACCAAGGACACGAAGCTCAAGGAGCTCGGCTGGCCTGCGTTCATCACCGGGTTCTTCTTCGGCATCACCGAGCCCTGCCTGTATGGCGTGACGCTGCCCAAGAAGAGACCGTTCGTGATCAGCTGCCTCGCCTCCGTACCCGGTGGCCTCTTCATTGGTGCGATGGGCACCAAGATGTACGAGTTCACGGGCGGTGCCTTCTGTGCGCTTCCTGGGTTCGTGGACCCCACAGGTGTCAACGGCGCCTCCTATGTGATCTGGGTGCTCATCGGCATTGCGATTTCCAGCGTCATATCCTTCGTCTGGACATATGCGACCTATAGGGATGAGCCTGCGGCCGCATAGCCGTACGATCTCGTAGACAAAAGGCGCCTTTCCCCGAGGCGTCCGCACTCTGCCGTGCGGGCGCCTTTTGCGGGGCTTGGGCCATACGATGCCTTGGAGGTGTCATCGGGCAGATGCCAAGAGATACGTTTGATAGGGACCTGGGGCTAGCATATCTGGCGAGGCTCCGCGAGCTAGGAGTGGAGACACGCTCCATTGTGGCGATGCGAGGCGGCGAGGTCGTGTTCGAGCACGCGACTCATCCGTTTCCCCTCGACTACGTGCATCCGCTCTACTCGGTGACGAAGTCCTTCACGTCCGTTGCGGTGGGAATGCTGGTGGACGAGGGAAGGGTCGATGTCGGCAGGCCCTGGATATCGTGGTTTCCCGAGTACGAGGCCGCGGTCGCGGACGAGCGATTTCTCGGCGTGACCGTGAGGGATTTGTTGACCATGACCTTGGGACAGGATGGGGAGCCCTACGTGCGCAGTGACGATGACTGGGCACTCGGGGTCGTGGGCAAGGAGCTCTCGCACGAGCCGGGAACTGTGTTTTGCTATAACTCGATGTGCTCCCACCTTTTGTCCATGCTCGTGCAGCGCGTGAGCGGCCAGAGGCTTGCCGACTTCCTCTCGAAAAGGCTCTTCGAGCCGCTGGGAATCAGACGCTGGTGGTGGGAGGAGGACCGTCGCGGACATAGCACCGGCGGCTTCGGCCTCCACCTCTCAACGCCCGACCTCGCACGATTCGGCCAGTGCCTCCTGGACGGTGGCACGTGGGAAGGGAGGAGGGTCATCCCTGCGGCATGGGTGGCCGAGGCGACGCGCCTGCAGGTACGGACGCGTCCGTTTCTCCCCGCCGACGCGACAGAGGACCGCAACGGCTATGGCTACCAGTTCTGGATGTGTGCGGGAGGGGGCTTTCGCTGCTCGGGACTCTTCGGCCAGCTCTGCTATGTGAGGCCAGAGGATGCCCTGGTGGTTGCTGCCTCGAGCTCGACAACGGGGAGCAAGGTCCTATTGGACCCGCTCTATGAGGTGCTCGGGGGCGGGCATCCCGTCTGCGGAGTCTCGGGTTCATCTCTGGACGTACTTCCAGTCGTTGACGGCGCCGCCCATGCCCGCGCAAGCGAGGAGCGCCTCGAGGGCAGACATCGCTGCCTGGACAATCCCGGTGGTTTCGATGTGTTCGAGTTGCACGTCGATGACGAGCCAACTGTTGGGCCACAAGTCCACCTTACGTTCGAGCGCGGTGGCGATCGCTTCCGGATCGATGCTGGAAGCGGGGATTGGCTCAGGGCTCCCGCGGGACAGAGGCCGGTTGGGGAGCTGTTCCCGTTCGCGACGCATGGTGCCGAGAGGGACGCGCCCCCCTCATGGGACGTCCCAGCCACCTTCGCGTCCTATGGCTGGACGTCGCCGACCACGCTCGTGATCTCCGTACGAGAGTTGGACGCCACGCGACGGACTTTCGTGAGGATGTCGGTTGATGGCAGGTATGCCCTCTGCGAGCTCTGGGCTGAGGGCATGCTCGGCGGGATGGAGCCGATGCGCTACACGATGGCCGCCGAGGTCTAGGCGGCATCTTGCCATGCTGTTTTTGCCCTAGGCAGCAGGACCAGGGGCTTACGGCAGTCGTAAAAGGGAACCATCTCGGACTGTGATGGTTCCTGCGTTCCGTAGCTAGTGCTGCCCAGTATGGAGGCAACCCCCCAAAGAAATGCCTGTTCTCTTACAGTAACGTTTTGAGCCTCTAATCCCCACTGACGACCTTCACAACGCTGGCCCGCTCCCCAATGGTTGGTTTCATCCAATGGGGAACGGGTCAGATTCAGAAGCATGGACCGTAAAGTTCTAGGGTCCTACAAATACAGCGAACATAGGTTAATCCTCTTGGAATTGGTCCTTAGGCGCAGCGCACACCGGACATGTCCAATCGTCGGGAACATCCTCCCATTTTGTGCCAGGGGCAATACCGTGTTCGGGATCCCCGGTTTCCTCGTCATAGACGTATCCGCAGATGGTACAGGTGTACTTCTTCATAAGCTGTTCCTCCTGATCTCGACCCTTTCCGGTCCGTCAGATGACCAGCGTCGGAGCGGCGTAGACACGTGTCGCCAACTCGTTGTCGAGCATATAAAGGCCCTTTGCCTCCCCACCGAACAGGTCGTATTTCTTGACGATCGTCTCGGTGTTCTTCTCCTCCTCGTTCTGCTCCTTAATGAACCAGTCGAGAAACTGCATGGTCCTGAAGTCCTTCAGTCCATATGCCGCCGCATAGATGTTGTTGATAGATGCGGTCACCTCTTGCTCATGCTTGAAGGCTGCAGCTGCCGGCTCTCTGAAATCTGAAAACTGCATGTCTGGCGCCTTGACGTCAAAGAGCCGTATCCGGTAATTGTTGTTCTGTAGATACTTCACAAACAGCATCGCATGGTCGCGCTCTTCTTGAGTCTGGATGTAGAACCAGTTTCCAAACCCATTGAGCTCCTGGTCGATATAGTAGTCGTGGATGTCCAAATAGAGATAGGCAGAGTACCATTCCATGTTGATTTGCTTGTCGATCAAATCAACGATTTTATCGTCTAGCATAATCAGAACCTCCTCATGTCACCTATCATTCAGGAAGACGGCAGCAAGAGACCAACCATGAAAGCACTGGTGAGCCTGCTGCCGTCGGTCGCGATCAGCTCTTCCAAAGCCCATGTAGGCTGCAATATTCCCTTGCCTGGACAATCTCCTCCGTGACAAGGAACTCCGCTTCCGGTTTGTCGCCCGGCTTGAGCTCCTTTCTGTATACCTTGTCGGCCGTCTCGATCTCGATCCACTCGATGTAGTGATTTTCGAGCATCGGGTGCTCGACGGAGCCGACCTTGACCTTCACTCCGCCAGGTATCTCCTCGATGATGGGGACATGCTTCTCTTTTGCCGCGTCGACCGTATTCTCGACCTGCAGAATCATTTCTTTGCCACAGCAGAAGAGAGTCCCGCCTCCGACGGTAAGCACCTCTACGATGTTGCCGCAGACGCTGCACTTGTACACTTGTCTCTTTTGAATCATTTCAAAGCCTCCTTGTCGTGTTGCCTCTATTGCATATCTGAAATCTCTAGTAGTCTCCGGCCAGGGCCGCAGGCGCACGTGGTGACTTAGAACTTGAGAAACGTCTCGCGAGGCGCACCGCAGACCGGGCACCTCTCGGGTGCGTCACCAACGACCGTGTAGCCGCAGACGGGGCAGATGTAGATGGTGCCGAGCTCGACGTCTTTGCCCTGCAGCACAGCCTCGAGGGCCTGCTGATACAGTGCGGCATGCTGCTTCTCGGCCTCGAGTGCACCGTGGAACGAACGCCTTGCGTCAGGCTCGTTCTGGAACTCGGCCGCGTTGAGATACACGGGGTACATCTGCTCGACTTCGCCGAGCTCACCCTCGATTGCGCCTCTGAGGTTGTCGGCGGTCGAGTTGTCACCGAAGATGCCGCTGGCTGCGACCGACGCCGCTCCCGTCTCGCCGCCGATTGCATGGAAGTGGTTGGTCGCATGGACCTGCTCCGCAGCCGCAATCGCCCTGAAGAGTCGGGCTACATTTTTGAACCCCTCCTTCTCTGCCTTGTCGCCCCAGATGAGGTAGCGCATGTGCGCGAGGCTCTCTCCCGTGTATGCCGAGTGCAGAAACTCCGAGGTCATCGAATTCTTGACTGCCATTTCTTCCTCCGTTCATCGCAACCTATGATATGACGCCATGAGCCGGTCCAAACATGCCTGGCTGGTCTTTCTCTCGAGAGGTGGTGTGTCTTCCGCGAACACCTCGTTGCGCTCGCTGAACGGCGTGCGCTTGCTCTCATCGAGAATGCCGAGGAAGCATCCCGTCTTCGAGCTCTGCCGCAGCCGTCAAGGCCCGCTTGCAGCCATGGGAGTCGTAGGAGATGTCGAGCTCGTTGAGGCTGACGTACGACATGAGGTCTCGCTGAGTGAAGACGTCGCAACCGAAGCACCTGGGCGTCTTCTCAAGGACTGCGCCGCAACCTTCATGCCCTGCCCTGCCGCCTTGCTAATCAGCACGTTATGCATGCCGGTATCGCCAGCTTTCCATTGCACGAACCCTGCTGCGGTACCACGAGAACCGTCGTGTGCCGTAGCGCCCTCACGTCTATCGCAGAGAGAACCCGTGAACACAACACTTCGCTCGTACCCAGATCAGACGTTTTGTGCGTCGGTTTCTCTCGGCGCACTCATTATGTCACCAATCCAATAGCATAAAGCGGTCTTCTTTGACAGAAACACGGCGCCTCCACGTGGACGTGATGACTCGTGTTCCCTCCGACCTCGCAGCGGATAGCCCACAGACCAGCGATACGTAACCCATCGAGGTCGGGTGTGTCTATGACGGTGGCATGAGAGTAAGGTTGTAAGAACATGCCAGATGATGGGGGGAGCGAAAGAAGGAAGGTAGGGGATCGCATGGTTGCCGGACGGATCAGGATTGCGGCGTCGGTGTGTCCCGATGACGCCGGGGAGGCGACGCGGGCCCTCGAGATCATGAAGACGATCAGAGACACCGCGCCGAGTGGATGCGCCGTCGAGGGGATTTTCTTCACGCACGGTGGTGCGTTCGGGCAGAGGGCCGTCGATGAGGGCTTCTCCCTCCAGAGTGTCCCTCCCACCATGGAAGGCGGGGGGTACCTCCAGGACCTGCAACCGACCGCGACCAACTTCATAGGTGACAAGGAACTGGCGACCAAGCTCCTGCAAGGGGAGATCGATGCCCTTGAGGCGTGCAGGCCCGATCTGATTCTGCATGGGTTCTGGCCTTGCGCGGGTATCGCCAGGAGGATGGTCGACCCGCCTGTCCCGGCAGTCTGCTTCTTGCCCCTTCCCCTTGAGCCGAGCATGTTCGCCACGAATCTGCTGCGCGAAATCCCTGATCAGGCCGGGCCGCTTGTGCGGCTGCCGAAGGTCGTCCAGCGTTGGGCCATGCGACGGATTCCTGCCGAGCTGAAGCTGCGTGCGCCGATTCTGAGGCAGGATAACCTCATCCAGGCTTCCGAGAACTGTGGATGGACGCAGGCCTCGATGCAGAATCTGTTCGGGATGCTTTCGGCCGACCTCACGCTCGTCAACGATCTTTCGTGCTTCTATCGGGGGCTGGCGATGCCGGACAGGTTCGTGCTAACGGGGCCCTTGGACCTCTCGGCCAGCACTCGTGCCGACGTCGACCCTGCCATTGTCAGCGTCTTTCGGCATCAGCGACCAGACCAGGTCAACCTCTTCTGCACGATGGGCAGCTCCGCGAGGGAGGGATTCCTGCTCGAGGCGGTCCACGCGATTGCATCCCTGCCTGCGGAGCAGTTCCATGCCGTGGTGCTCGTCCCGAAGGCGATCTGCCCTCTCGAAAGGGTTGCGCCTCTCGTGGCCGGGAGGCCCAATACGTTCGTCACCGACGAGTTCGTGCCGGCAAGGCAGGTAAACGCAATGGCCGACCTTACGATCTGCCACGGTGGGCAGGGGACGATACAAGCGTCGCTTGCGGCGGGCTGCCCGGTGGTCGGTTTCGCGATGCAGCCCGAGCAGCAGATCAACCTGGACAACGTCGCCGCGGCAGGCGCTGGCGTCCGCATCGCCTCCGTGCGGTGGAAGGGAGCCTTCATCGCCAGGACGATCCGGGAGGTGGCCGGCGATTCGAGGTATCAAAAGGCAGCCCAAGAGCTTCATGGCGAGATGCTGCACGAGGACGCTCGTGCGAAGATATCCTCTGCCGTATGGGGCCTCGTTTCCGACCTCATGGCAGCAAGGGAAGGCGAGAAGGGTGACGGTTGTTCCTCCTGAACTCCTTCGGCGAGATGTGACGGCGGCTGCGGAACGGCCGATCTATTCGCCGAAGGTCACTTCGCCGGTCTTGATGACGCGCGCCGTCCGTCCCGGTGCCGCCTGGAAGCTCCAGCAGAGATTCATGTAGTCGATGACCTGCGGAACCGGTGGGGCTCCCCACTGCGTCTTGTCCTGGGCGGTGTGCGCGTCGGACACCAGGGTGACGTCGTAGCCGCGTACGAAGGCGCCGCATATCGTCGAGTGGATGCAGGCATCGGTCTCCGCTCCTGCGACGACGAGGCGGCCGACGCCAAGGCCGGCAAGCACGGTCTCGAGGTCGGTGGCCTCGAAGGCATCGCCGTACCTCTTGGCCACGAGCGGCTCGGAGCCGAGCCGCCGCAGCTCGCTGACGTACCGCCACCCCTCGCTGCCCTCTGGCAGGGTGTCGCTGGAGTGCTGGACCCAGACGACGGGCACCTCTCCTGCGCGAGCCCTGGCGATGAGCGTATTGATGTTTTCGATTACGCCGTCCCGCGCGTAGGCGCCCCTGACGACGTCGTTCTGCATGTCGATGACGAGCAGGGCCGTGTTGGGCCGATCCTTCAAGGTGGTCATCTCGGGTCCTCCAAAGAGACGTTTGCCGGCGGATTGATTCGTACGCCCTGTACTGTACCAAGCTATCGTTGACAGCATTATGGCAATAATCATACTTGTGGTGCGAAATCCTGAAGGGTGGACGTTCGATGAAGGTTGACAGACTCATCAGCATCATCATGGTGCTTCTTGACAGGGAGTGCGTAGCTGCGCGGGAACTGGCGGATATGTTCGAGGTCTCGCCCCGCACGATCTACCGTGACATGGACGCTATCAACATGGCAGGTATCCCCATCCGGTCGACGCCGGGGGTGGGCGGTGGCTTCGAGATCATGCGGCAGTACAAGGTCGACAGGAGGGTCTTCTCGTCTGCCGACCTCTCCGCGATCCTGATGGGACTCTCCGGGCTTTCCGATATGATGCGCGGTGACGAGTTGGCAGGCGCTCTTGCAAAGGTCAAGAGTCTCGTTCCCGCTGATAAGGCAAAGGACATCGAGCTCAAGGTAGGCCAGATACACATAGATCTGAGGCCGTGGATGGGCAACGAGAACATACGGCCATATTTCGAGATCGTCAAAACGGCCCTGCAGGAAGGGAGGCTGCTCTCGTTCGAGTATGTGGATCACCATGGGAGCAGGACCATGCGGACGGCCGAGCCGTATCGGCTTGTGCTGAAGGGTGGCCATTGGTATTGGCAGGGATACTGTCGCATAAGAAACGACTTTCGCCTGTTCAAGCTATCTCGCATGTCGAACCTGCGGATGCGAGAGGAGTCTTTCGCGCCGCGAGATTGTCCGGGGCCGCAGTTGGACCTTTCGGGCGTTCTGGCGACGATGCAGACGGAGATCGAGATTCGCATCCACAGGTCCGTCATGGACAGGGTGCTCGACTACTGTGCCTACGAGCACTTTATGCCGGACGGCGAAGAGCATTACATCGTCAGCTTCCCCTTCATAGAGAACGACTACCACTACGATCTCCTTCTCGGTCTCGGGGACAGGTGCGAGTGCTTGGCTCCGTCGCATGTCCGTGCGGAAATGCGACGGAGGATACAGGGCATGGCCGCCCTCTACGAAGACGGAGACGGGGACGTGTTGCCCGAGTGACGCGAGAGGCCGGCTTTTTCTCAAGGAAATACATGCAGTACCTTTGTCCGCGTCATCTGACGTAGGTCTTCGGTACCATCCCCAAGCGTCGATCAGCCTGGCTGGATACACCTATTCCTTGGCGGGTTCCTTGTCATAGTTAAGGGTTTTGTCGAACAGCCGGGCGAGCTCCGCCGCGTCATGGGAGTCATGGAACAGCAGGGAGACCAGCACCTCTATCACGAAGCTCATCGAGTTCTGGGATAGCCGCAGGTCGTTTACGAGAAGACGATCGTGTGTCGAGGTCCTGAGGACGATGTCGGCGTGGCGGGCAAGCTCGGTGTTCTCGTTGTCGGTGATCATCACGATGGGGGTTCCCGAGTCGATTGCCCCGTCCACCACGCTGTCAAGACGCTTCGAGCGTCCGGAGGTCGACAGGACGATCAGGCAGTCGCGGCTCGTGAGGGTCATGGACATGAGCGTCGAGCCATCCGACGTGCTTGGTGCCATGGCACGATATCCCACTTGGGTGAGCTTGAACGCGGCGTTCTGTGCCGTCGAGATGGAGTTTCCAACGCCGGCAAAGACGGTCATGTCCGCGCCCTGTATGAGTCGAACCACCTGTGCGATGGCATGAGGGTCGAGATCGTGCGCAGTGTTCTCGAGCTCGTTGATTTTCACCTGGAGGACGTAGTCAATCGAGCTCGCCACGGTACCCATGGAAATCCCGTCCGTCTCGATTACGGGCTCGCGTGCCGAATCTTCCCGTGCGACGCAGAAACGGAGCTGAGCAAAGCTGGAGAAGCCTAGGCTTCTCACGAGCCGCGACATGGTGGCTGCCGAGCTCCCCGATGCGGAGGCGATCTCTCGTGCGGTCATCGAAGCGACGCTCGTACGGTGGCTGAGAATATAGTCAGCGATGCGCTTCTCGGAATTTGGCAGATCGTCATAGGAGGAGAGGACGGCACCGACGACGCTCTCATCCTGCCGTTGGTTGCCTACGCCCGTGGTTGTCATTTTCTGCAGCCTGCCTTCGCTCAATAAATGGTACGAATTTCATAAACAGCTTCGACATCGACATTTCCCATAGAGAACAGAACGCTAACGATGGCCGTGACACATCTGAGCATACTATTTGAATCGCAGCTATACGGTATTGAAGTGCGTTTATCGCCAAGAATATACCGTTTGCGAAACAACTTCCAAAAACGGTACGACTTCCAAAATATGTCTGTATAACGGAATACGTTCCATATAGTGATGACTAATTGGAACACGTTCCATATCGTTGTCGCTTCCAGGGGAAGCAAAAGAGACAGGAGATGCAAGAGGATGCTGATAAACCTTCGAGACATATGTGCCATAGCAGAGCAGGGCAACATGGCGGTCGCGGCCGTAAACTCCGCAAGCCTTGAGGCGGTACGAGCGGCTGTCGACGTTGCCGAGCAGACGGGCTATCCCATCATCATCCAGCATGCCGAGGCTCACGAACAGGTTGTCCCCCTCGAGGCCGTGGCGCCCATGGTCGTGGGAATTGCCGAGCGCTCGAGTGCGACGATCTGCCTGAACCTTGATCACTGCGAGCATCTCTCCTATGCGAGGCGCGCCCTCGAGCTCGGGTTCGGGGGAGTGATGTTCGACGGTTCGGCACTTCCATACGAGAAGAACGTGGAGTACTCGCGCCGCGTTGCCGACATGTGCTCTGATTTCGGTGCGGGGCTCGAGTGCGAGCTCGGGTCAATGGGATCCCGTGAGGGTGGGGCGAGCGACGAGGGTAGCACGGCGGAGGAGGCCGGCGTGATATACACCGATCCCGACCAGGCGAGCGAGTTCATCTCGGCCACCGGTCTTGACATCCTCGCGTGCTCCTTCGGCACGGTCCACGGCATCTATAAGGGAGAGCCACACCTCAACTTCGATGTCCTTACCGAGATACGCAAGCGCGTGAACGTGCCTCTGGTCATGCACGGCGGCTCGGGCGTGTCCGATAGCGACTACGTCAAGGCGATCAATTCTGGCATCCGCAAGGTCAACTACTACACGTACGGTGCCAAGTATGCGGGCGAGGCGGTGCGAGCGACGATCGATAAGGCCGTCGCGACAAATCCCGACGCCATCGTGTACTGGCACGACATGACCTGTGCTGCCTACGAGAGCTTCGTGAACACGTTCGAGCACATCGTCAGGGTCTTCGCCAACGGGGCCGAGCCCATAGCCTAGGGCGACATGAGACGCCTTACCAAGGGTGAGGACGAAAGGGAGGGCATGAATGAGGAAAGTGCTGGTTGCCTCTCACGGCCATGTGGCGAGTGGCATCAAGAGCGCGATAAGGATCCTCGTCGGGAACGACGAAGCCGTCACTGCGGTCGACTGCTATGTCGACGACACCGACTTCACGCCCCTGCTCCAGAGGTTCATCGATGACGTCGGGCCGGACGACGAAGGAATCATCTTCACGGACCTGCTCGGCGGGAGCGTATGCAACAAGGTAATGACCCTCATGCCCGAGAGGAGGGGAATCGTCCACGTTACCGGGTTCAACCTCATCGCCGTGATCGAATGCCTCCTGTCATCTGACCGGCTCACGCCAGAGAAGGTCGATGAGATCGTGGCGGGTTGCTCCCTTCAGATGAAGCGCGTGTCCGTCGAGAAAGAGAGCTCCGAGGACGTCGAGGACGATGAGGGAGGCTTCTTCTCCTAGCGGGGAAGTGCAAGAAAACCATGATGAAAGGAGAGAAAACAGCATGATTGTCCAGATACGAGTCGATGACAGGCTTATCCATGGCCAAGTGGCGCTCCTGTGGGGTAAGGAGCTCAACACGAGGGGGATTCTCGTGGCCAACGATCACGCCGCCGAGGACAAGGCTCAGGCGGCGACGCTCAAGATGGCGTGCCCGCAGGACCAGAAACTGCTTATTCGCAGCGTGGATGACGCGATTTCTGTGGCAAACGATCCTCGCATGGTGAACATGCGGGTGTTCGGTCTCGTGGCAACCGTGGCAGACGCCCTCAGGCTCGTCGAGGGAGCTCCAGGGAAGGTCGATGGGGTCAACATCGCGAATGCCGGGCGCTTCGATAGGTCGGATGTGGCGCAAAAGAAGCAGCTCTGTACCAATGTCATGCTTAATCCTGAGGAGGTCGAGGCCTGTCGAGACTTGTGTGGCGTAGGGATTCCCGTGTTTCATCAGGTGGGGGTTACCGATGCGAAGGTAAAGGTCTCCGATCTTCTGGCAAAGATCTAGTCCCAGCGTCAGGTGGACGTTTTCCTTGGCGTAGAGGTGGGGGAAACAAAATCGTACTTGAAAACTAGTGAAAGGAGCAGTGCATGTTAAACCTCGCTCTCGCGGCATTTCTCGCGGCGTTTATTTGCTATTTCACGCAATGGACGTTTGGGCAGCCCATGATCGACCAGCCGCTCGGCGTCGGACTCGTCGCAGGCATCATCTTTGGAGACGTAACGACCGGAATCATCATTGGTGCCGCGTTGCAGGCAATCTTCATCGGAAGTGTCAACGTTGGTGGTGCCACGTCTGCCGAGCCAGTTTCTGGAACGGTCATGGCCGTCTGCTTCGTGACACATATGGGCATGGAGCAGGGAGCGGCAATCGCGCTGGGGGTTGCGGTCGCAATCTTCGCAAACATCATCTACTCGCTCATATTCAACGTTCTCATGTCCTTCTGGGCTCCCGTCATCGATTGGGCCGCGAAGTCAGGAGAGGGCAGAAGCGTCTTCATCGCCCACTTCGGTGGTGCACTCGTGATGAACCTCTGCATGGCCATCCCGACGTTCCTGGGCGTCTACGTCGGTGCTGAACCAATCGCCAACCTCGTCAACGTTATCCCTGCCGTCGTCACCAACGGCTTCAACGCCGCCGCGAGCCTCCTCCCTGCAGTCGGGATGGCCTTGCTGCTCCGTATGCTCTGGAACAACAAGATCGCCATCTACTTCCTTCTCGGCTTCGTGTTGTTCGAGTATCTCGGGATGCCGATGATTGCTGTCGCCGCGGTTGGTGCCGTGATCGTCGTCGTAACCGCCCTGAGAGACCTTGAGATGCTCGACCTCAAATCGAAGGTCAGGGACCTTCGGGAAAGCGGCGTCTCGGCTGGCACGTCCTCGCAACAGGAGATAGAAGAGGAGGATTTCTTCGCATGAGTGACACAGAGATGAGCGCACAGGCACCAGAGCCTGCGGACGCAAACAGCAGGATAACCCTCTCCACAAAGGATCTTAGTCCGGAGGACAAGAAGATGGTGAGGGGCATCTTCCTTCACTCGTTCAATGTCTTCGCCATGTACTGCGGCGGTGCCCGCGCCGGCGCCTCGGGCTTCATGTGGTCGATCCTACCGGCACTTGAGCGCTTCTATCCAAAGAAGGAAGACCGACGAGACGCCCTCGTGAGGCATTCGACCTGGTATAACATAACCTCTAACGTCGGAACGTTCTGCATGGGCCTCGTTGCGGCCATGGAGAAGGAGAACTCCGAGAAGCCCGACTTCGACACTCAGTCCATCGATTCGGTCAAGGCCTCTCTCATGGGACCGATGTCCGGTATCGGAGATGCAATCTTCTGGGGAGTTCTCCGCGTCATCGCCGCCTCGGTGGGTATGTCTCTCTGCTCAGGAAACGGGACGATTCTCGGCCCCATCGTCTTCCTCCTGATCTACAATATCCCGTCCATCGCCTGTCGCTGGTACCTCACGGTCCTGGGATATCGTACTGGAACGAGCTTCATCACGAAGCTCTACGAGGGTGGCATGATGTCGGTCGTCACCAAACTTGCGAGCATCATGGGCCTGCTCATGATCGGAGCCATGACGGCCTCCTTCGTGAAGTTCAACTGCATCGTCTCCATCGCCCTCCCGCAGGGGGACCCTGTGATGATTCAGACGTACCTGGACACGATCTTCAAGGGGCTCGTACCGCTGCTCTACACCCTCGGCTGCCTCAAGCTCCTGAAGAAGAACACCAACGTCAACTGGCTTATCATCGGGACCATGGTCATAGGTCTCGTCCTCGGGCTGGCGGGCATCTGCTAGTCTCATGAACTGCTGCTGGTCATCTTCTCGGACCTGTCGGGCGTATGCTCGGCAGGTCCGTTTTCTAAATCTGGTGCCGATAGTTCGAATTCGTCCGATGGCACCATTTAAGCTCAGGTCAGTCACGTGCGTGACTGACTTTTTATGTGCGCCCGCCATTCATGCCCTTCTGATCATGCCAGCCGTGTCTCTTGTCGACGCGTGGCAGCCAGCGATGCCTGTACTTACGTTGATGAGGTCGATATGAACGACGGCCAGCATCCGTGATGGAATAAGGCAACGCGAACTGTGGTATCATATCGAGAAAATTCGATATTAAATTCGGAGATGCGGCATGTGTGACAGATATCAGAGAGACTCCGTCGTGTTCAAGGCCTTCTGCAACGAGTACCGCCTCCAGATTCTGGAGCGACTGAGCACGGGAGAGAAGTGCGCCTGCGACTTGCAGGAACATCTTGACATCAGCCAGTCGACCCTGTCACACCACATGAAGGTCCTCTGCGCGTCGGGAATCGTCAAGGCACGCCAGGAGGGAAAGTGGACCCATTATTCCATCAACCCCGAGGGTGTCATGAGGGCAGGGGAGATGCTCACCGCACTTACGGGAGTGCCTCTTGGTGAGACCGACCCAGAGGCGTCTTCCGTTCCGGCTCGTGGTGATGGTCCGTGCGACTGCTTTGGTTAGCTGGGCCGTCTTTTGTTTTCTGACGGCCGCCTCATGCGGCCACGTTACCAACGAACACATCGATTTTCATCGATATGACTGGAGCTGACGAGATGTTCGAGATCATTAATGACGCACTCTTCAAGATGACCTGGCTGAACCAGCTGATTGGAGCCGGTCTCACGGGCATAGGGGTTGACACGACCTCGCAGGTGGGTGCGAGCGTACTCTTCTTCTGCTATGACACGGTGAAGATCGCCATCCTGCTCGTGGCAGTCATCTTCATTATCGGCTACATCCAGAGCTACTTCCCGCCCGAGCGCACCAAGAGGCTCCTCGGTCACCTCCATGGCGTATGGGCGAACATCGTGGGCGCCCTCATGGGGACCATCACACCCTTCTGCGCCTGCTCGTCGATCCCTCTTTTCATTGGCTTCACCAAGGCTGGTCTACCCATCGGCGTGACCTTCTCGTTCCTCATCTCGAGTCCCATGGTCGACCTTGCTTCCCTGATCCTGTTGGCAAGCGTCTTCAACTGGAGGATTGCCATCGCATACGTCATCCTCGGCCTGGTTGTGGCCGTGGTGGGTGGTACGGTCATGGATCACATGGACCTCGAGGGAGAGATTCCCCCCTTCGCGCGCGAGGGGATGGCGGTGGCCACCGATGGGGAGGAGGCTTCCCTTACCAGGCAGGACCGTGCGGCCTATGCCTGGTCGCAGGTCAAAGAGGTGGTGGGGAAGGTCTGGCCGTACGTTCTCGTGGGCGTAGGCATCGGGGCCCTCATTCACAATTGGATTCCCCAGGAGATCATCGAGTCCATTTTGGGTGATAGGAATCCCTTCTCGGTGGTGCTCGCCACCCTTCTCGGTGCTCCTGTCTACGCGGACATCTTCGGGACGCTTCCCATAGCCGAGGCGCTCGTGGCCAAGGGAGTGGGTGTGGGAACCGTCGTCTCGTTCATGATGAGTGTCACGGTTCTTTCGGTTCCGTCGCTGCTTATGCTCAAGAGGGTCGTTTCTGGAAAGCTCTTGGGCATCTTTATTGGTATTGTCATCATCGGTGTGATTATCTGTGGTTATACGCTCAATGCATTTGGCCCACTCTTCATATGAAGTGGTGGGGACAACATGAGGCTGAGCCTTGTCAAACAAGAGAAGGAGAATGGGATGTCAACGATCAACGAAGTTACCGTGTATGGTTCTGGGTGCAAGAGGTGCCAGGCGCTCTTTAATGGCTCGAAGGAGGCCGTGTCGGACATGGGTCTCGATATTGAGGTGGGCTACGTCACCGATGTCATGGAGGCGGCATCGAAGGGCATCATGTCCATGCCCGCTCTTGTCGTGAACGGACGCGTCGTGTCGGCTGGACGAGTTCTCGATGCCAAGGGGGTCAAGAAGGTCCTCGAAGGAGTGGAGTAGACGCCCGATTGTCGCGCATCACTCCGATAGCATCCGCTTTTTGCTCAAACAGATCATAGTTCGTGTTGGGCATCGCAACCTATGCCCCATTCCTTGCACACGTGGTTTTCTGTCCAGGAATCGTCAGTCATGTCTGGACATGCCTTGACAAGGCGCTATTCGAGCTGTGGGGGAAGCATCCCAAGATGCTCCTCTGCAGCTCGAATGCTATAGAGCGTAGAGGCCAGCGCTTGCTCTACATCTGGACCATTGTCGAACAGGCCTCGACCGAGTATGAGGCTATCGCATCCAGCGGCAATCAGCTTCTCGAAGTTACTGGGATTGCAACCGCCGTCGACGGAGATTCTAAAAGAGCCAGAAACGGAGCGCCTCAAGTCGACAACATCTCGAATGCGTTCATAGGTGCTTTCAAGGAAATCTTGACCGCTGAATCCCGGATCGACAGAGAGAATGATCAGGCTGTCTAGTTCAGCGGCATACGTTTTAATCTCATCAACGTTCTGGTATGGGTTAAGGAATACGCCAGCCAGAGCGCCTCTCTTGTGGATGCTGTCGCACAGCCTATGAATCGATCTTCCCACGACGTCTGATGGCATTGTGATGATGCCCGCACCGCAGCTGATACAGTAATCGACGAGCGACTCGTCAATGTTGTCAAAATAGAGGTGCGCTTCGATTGGTTTGCTTGTAACCCGACTCATCTCTGATATGAAGTGAGGTGTCAAACACATGTTTTTGACGTAGTGCCAATCAAATATATCGACGTGATAATAGTCTGCTCCCGCGTCGAGCGTACGGATGTCGCTGGCGACATGAAGTAGGCCCATATTCATCAATGATGGTGCAACCTTAGTCTTCATAGGACCTCGATTCACTTGAACATAAATCCAAGGTCAAGTATAGCTTGAAAAAAGCGGTCATGTAGACTATTTTTTAGATACAGATAACGTTCAATATACGAAGTCAATTTCCATTGAACATGGGTAGGGAGGACACGATGGCGAAGGATAACACAAAGGAATCATTCCAGAAGAAGGCCAATCTAGGCAAGGGAGTAACCTACCTTCTTGTTTCCGCTGGAATCGTCGCACTTCTGTTGTATGTCTTACCAGTAGTGATAGGTCTTGATGTTCGCAATATCTTGAAAAGTGATCTTTCCCTCGGCATCCTGCGCATTTTGCTCGGAGCGATTGTCGTTGCATATGCTATACGCGCCATAGTCGTTATGATGCGTAGGTGTACATTAGAGGGAGAGAACTGGCAAAAGGGCTTTGAAAACATGAGAGAGTCCGGCATTCTTGGATCCAACCTGCTGACCATTGTGCTTCTCGTGGCTGGCGGCGTTGCGCTGGTTGGATGGGGAATTTTAGGGATACTATAAACAAATAGCTGAGAATTGATGGGATTGGTTTGTCTGATTGGATTGGTGCATGGTAGATGGAGCTCTTCCTCGACAGAGATAGCGCAAGGCCAGTGCACCTCCAGTTTTCCGCCCTGCTTAGGGAGAGGATCTACTCGCAGGAGTGGGGCGCGGGCGATAAGATGCCATCAGAGCATGATTTCATGGAGATGTATGGAGTTAGTCGTGGAACCGTGCAGAAAGGCATCCAGATACTGGTTGATGAGGGTCTCGTTACCAGGGAAAAGGGACGGGGCACATATGTCTCTAAGCCGGATATCGAACAGATGTCCGGAAGCAGCTTACTTTCCTTTGCAGAATCCCTTCGTATGCAGGATATCGATTTTGATACAAAGGTTCTGAGAATGGAAATCGTCCCCGCAAATAAGACGTGCGCCAAAAAGCTTGGCGTACCAGAAAACTCACCCGTACTGTACCTTCAAAGAGTCAGATCCACCGCAGGAGGACCGCTTATCTTCATGGAGAGCCGTCTCAACCTGCTCAGTTGTCCCGGTCTTGATAACTATGACTATTCTACGAGGACGCTGTTTTCCGCAATAGAGGAGACGTCTCATCATAAGATCGGCTATGCAAAGAGAAGGTACGGCGCTCGTGCTGCAGGGAAGGTGCGGGGAAGTATCTTTGGCTGCGACGAGAAGGCCCCGGTTCTAAATATCGACCAGGTAATCTACCTGGATAATAACGTTAGTTCTGAGTGGGGAAACATGTGGCTCCCTACGAATAGGTTTGTGATGGTGTCGGTTTTACAGAGGATCTAGTCGGAATCATTTCATACGCATTGAAGTGGCTACGGGCGTCTATGCCCGGAGCCACTTTTTTGTATGTTGGAAAAGCCGTTTACGGAGGGATTCATACCGCTCACTATGCTATTGAAATATGACTACTAATACGTAGTCATGTAGATAGTAACCTGACTTCGAAATCGTAGTCATGATTGAACGATGGAAGGGAGATATGGCTGAATGATTGGGATTGTGGTTGCGAGTCATGGCGCCTTTGCCGACGGGTTGGTTGACGCTGCAAAGATGTTGACGGGGGAACAGGACCTGCTCGTTGCCGTGAGTCTCGCGCATGGCGTCTCACCGGAGAACTTCAAGAATGATGTCGTACGGGCGATTAATGATGCTGACGCGGGGGACGGGGTCCTCCTGCTTGCAGATTTATTTGGTGGAACGCCATCAAACTCCGTTGCGCAGGTTCTCGGAACGTGTCATATGCGTGCCATTGCCGGTGCAAACCTTCCGATGCTTCTGACGGCCCTGCTGGACCGTGGCGATGCCGAGCTAGATGAACTTGCGGATACTGCGATGCACGCTGGACAGACCGGCGTAGTCGATATCGGAGAGAAGGTTTTCGGGGCAGTGGTGCAGGATGATGACCAGGATTTCTAGCGAGCAGGAAAGAGGAAGAGAAGATGGAAGCAAAAGGTATGCAGAACGTGGTTCTCGTACGCGTTGACGACCGTTTGGTCCATGGGCAGGTCATGACGTCATGGCAGAAGGCCACCGGAGCAAACAAGTTCATGGTCATCGATGACGATGTGGCAACGAACGATCTCATGAAGACCGTTCTGAAGGGTGTTGTGCCCAGTCAGGTAAAGCTGGGAATATTCACGGTCAAGAAGGCGGTTGACAGGCTTTTCAAGGGATTCAAACCCGAGGACAAGGTCATCGTTCTCGTCAAGACCCCCCTTACGATCCTAAGCCTCTCCGAGGCGGGCATCGACTTTACGTCCCTGAACATCGGCGGGATGGGAATCACGTCTAGCCGCAAGACCTTCTACCAGAACATCGCATGCTCTGATGACGAGAGCGAGGCGATGAAAGAACTTATCAACAGGGGATGTGACATTACGATTCAGATTGTCGCTGATGATCCAAAGACCGACGTTGCAAGGCTGCTGAAGTAGCATCCATAAAAAGGAAGCGGGTGTTGTTCGATGCAAATTACGCTGGTACAGGCAATACTTATTGGCGTTGTCTACTATATGGGCTTCGTGGGAACTCCATGGCTCATTGGCTGTCTGGGCAGCCTTTCAACTATTCAGAAGCCTCTGGTGGCCGGGGTCCTGGTTGGAATAATCCTTGGTGACCCAGTCCAGGGCTGCATTATCGGTGCTGCTGTTCAGATGCCGTTCATCGCCTATATCTTTGCCGGCGGTGCTCAACCCAATGACCCTGGTCTTGCCGGAACGCTCGGGGTCGCGCTTGCGCTCGCTGCCAATCTCGAGCCAGCAGCGGCCGTTGCCATCTCGGTGCCCATCGCCCTAGTGGGCACGATCGTCAATGTCATACGCATGACCCTGGATGTGTCCTTCGTGCACATGATTGATGCCGCCTGCGAGCAGGGCAACATGAAGCGCGCCACGTTCCTCCACATCGTTCCGCCTCAGATCCTCTGCTTTTTCCTCTGCGTCATCCCCGTCACGCTTGGCTGCTACTACGGTGTCGATGCCGTCAACGGTATCATCAACCTCATGCAGGGTCGTCCCCTGTATACCCTCGAGGTTATCGGTGGTATTCTTCCTGCCCTTGGTATCGCGATGAACCTCCGTACGCTCGACCGCCCGGGCACGCTGCTTTGGTTCGTTTTTGGCTTCATTTTGAGCGCCTATCTCAAACTTGGCGCGATGCCCATCGCAATCATCGGATTTGTTATCGCGTTCTTCTACGTGGCCCTCGAGATGAAGGTGGATGGTGGCGGATCGGGGTCTCCCCAGAAACTTGCGGCAGCAACCGCCGTTTCTACTTCTGAGGTTGCATCAGACGATTCCGACGATGACTTTGAATAGGAGATGAACCAGGATGGCAAATACAGTTGAGCAGGGTGCGCCCGTTGATGAGAGACGTCAGCTCTCAAAGAAGGATGTATCCAAGGCATGGTTCAAGTGGGTCTGTTTCTCCAACACAAACTATAACTACGAGCGACTTATGGCATCTGCTTTGCTCGTGTCCTTCTCCCATGTTCCCGAGAAGCTGTACCCCGGGGATGACCAGAAGCGCATCGAGTTCATGAAGCGACAGATGGAGTTCTATAACACGGAGCCGCACTTCGGCTGTATCATCAATGGCCTTGCCCTCTCAATGGAAGAGGAGATGGCAAACAACCCGGCAGTCACGCCTGAGGCGATTACGGCGGTCAAGACGGGTCTTATGGGACCTTTTGCAGGTATCGGTGACACCCTCTGGCAGGGAACGCTCACCCCGATCCTGCTCGCCGTCGCGATGCCGCTGGCCTCGCAGGGCAACCTCCTCGGGCCCGTGCTGTACTGTGCGCTGATGTATGCAATCATGCTGTTCATCTCACACTTTATGTTCTTTACTGGTTACAACCAGGGCAAGGAGGGCATTGAGAACATGATGGCGTCTGGCTCCATCAAACGTCTGATTGCAACGGCCTCCACCATGGGCGCGATTGTTCTCGGTTGCCTTGCAAACAGCTATGTGACCTGCACGTCATATCTGTCAATACCCGTCGGAACAGGCGCAATCGACCTCCAGAGTACCCTCGATTCCATTCTTGTTGGCGGAGTGCCCCTCGCGATTACCCTGCTGACTTGGTATCTCCTTAAGAAGAAGAACATGAACTCCACGGTCGTCCTCCTCGTCCTTGTGGTTGTCGGTATCGTGCTCGGTGCAACTGGTCTCTTTGGTGGAGTTGCAGCCTAAAACATTCCAAACGTACGCTGGCCCCTCGATGTTGGGGCCAGCGTATCTAATTAAGAAGGTTATATAATGGAGAAGATAGTCCTCAGACGGCCGTTCTTCGTCGTCAACCCCAAGTCGTACCTGTACGGGGAGGCCCTCCACGGCCTCGCCGCGAAGACCGACGAGCTCTGCGAGAGGTA
>Ga0268263_1000842_pt1 | contig 35533 bp, 27 predicted proteins | sample Biomet5_FD_190358 | JGI IMG/M metagenome (GOLD analysis project Ga0268263, IMG submission 190358) | Microbial communities from bioreactor (seeded with sewage sludge) at LBNL, California, USA - Biofuel metagenome 5 (SPAdes) (version 4) | ecosystem: Engineered > Bioreactor > Anaerobic >... | reverse complement strand
TGCCGCAATATCCGTATCAGTTAATTCAACATCTGTTGTCGTACCTCCCATTCCTCCGGGCCCAGGCATATTCGAGGATGCTTTGGTATAACCCGGGCTTATTGTAATTTTTGTCAGATCCATCTCTGAAAGCCTGCTCTGAACCTGCTCTTGCATAGCGTCCCCGAGGGAGAGGATGCCGACAACAGATCCAATCCCTATAACTATCCCGATAATGGTCAGCCAGCTTCGGAGCTTACTGTGTACAAGCATGTTCAGACCCATTTTCAGGTAGGTTGATTGTCTCATCTTGCATCCTTCCATTTGTTAGTGATACTGTTTTTCAGATTTTCTGGTCTTCAGGTTTTTTGTACCCGGATTTTTTTGCTTTCATTACCTGTATCTTTTCGTGTATCTTCCTGCGATAAACGAATGCTCCACCTGCAATGATGAGCAGTCCGATGTATGGCAGGTACGAACTAATTCCAGAGCTGCTACCTGGGCCTCCCGGACCTCCTGCTGAAGTCATATTTCCTGAGGATGTAGTTTCGATATTTACTTCTTTAGTAACAGTTTCCCTTTCCCCTTTTGCATCTGTATATTCAATCTGGACCTTCAGTGGATTGGAGGAACTCATAGAGTTTGAGCTTGCGCCGTTAGCATCAGCTTGTGAAGAATCTGGAGGTGTTCCTGGGCTATTTCCGGTTGTATTTCCTCCTGTACCACCCTGTGAATTCGAAACATCAAATGAAGCAATTGTGTAATCTCCTTTCTCCAGATTTCCTACAATTGTTGATGAACTTCCTGAAACTTTGTACCCATCTTGATCTGGAATAGATACTTTCACAGCATATGCTATGTTATTACCTACATTTGCAACTGAAAAGGAAGTCTCTCCCGCACTAGTTTCCGAGAATGAAACATCGAAATCCGTTGCTCCTCCTACAAAAAGTCCTGCTGTGGTCTGAATATTTTTTGAGTTAGAGTTAGCATCTTCATACGAAAGATTCACATTCAAGGTATAAAGTCCCGGATCAGCGCTTACGTCTGCCATTACTGTATAGTCAACTTTTACGGATTGACCGGCTTCCAGATACTTGATGTGTTTTGTGTTGTCAGAGTATACAGGCAAAACCACACCTTTAGGATCAGTCCAGGAGAAAACCAGGTTTTTCAAGGGAGAAGTCCCTGTATTTGTAACAATAAACTCAAGAGGCTCTTCTTTAGCTATGTCGATATCAGCCTTGCTTACGGTCACAACCTGAGCATATTCTTTACCCTGAACCTCTATCTGAACTGTTTGTTTAGTGGTAACCGTGGTTGACGATGATTCGCTCTTATAAGTGGTGACTATATCAAGATCATACGTGCCTTCAGATGCGTTTGAATCGGTCATAAGCTTGAATTTAAGAACCCCAGCATCATCTTCGTCCTGTCTTGCATTTAGATAAGAAATACTCTTTTCAAGGTCTTCTCCGGAAAGTTTACTGAAAGGATATTCCGGATTGAGTGTAACCTTTACGTCTTTGAGGTCATCATTTCCTATATTCTGCACGCTGAGGGTAAGTTCAACAGGTTCCCCAGGCCTGGCAGTATCAGGGTTTTGATTAGTTACATTTACCTGCACAGCGGCAGAGTTTATGTTACCGTTTGATGCTCCCAGTGCTGTGCCTACTCCCAGGCATAGGAACGTTGAAAGCAGTAGTAAAAATGTTAGCAAAGAGAATTTTCTCATTTTAATTCCTCACTCCAGATCGGGGTCATTTTTTATACTTGGTTCATTTTTCGTACTTGGTTCATTTTCTGTATTTAGTTCGTTTTTCGTACTTGGTTCATTTTCTGTATTTAGTTCGTTTTTCGTACTTGGTTCATTTTCTGTATTTAGTTCGGTTTTCGTATCAGGTTCATTTTCTATACTTGGCTCATTTTCTATACTTGGTCCATTTTTCGTATCAGGTTTGTTTTCTATGCTTGGTTCGTTTTCGATACTTGGCTCGTTTTCTATGCTTGGTTCGTTTTTCGTACTTGGCTCTTTTTTCGGACGTGTCTCTATTTTTTCAATCTCACCATCTCGGATGTACACGACTCTTGTTGCATATCTTACAAGTTCAACGTCATGGGTAACAATAATGATCGTCTTACCTTCTCTTACATGCAATTCTTCCAGAAAATCCAGAATATAATAGCCAGTTTTGGTATCCAGGTTTCCTGTAGGCTCATCTGCAAGGATTATGGGCGGGTTTACAGCCAGGGAACGGGCTATTGCAACTCTCTGTCTCTGTCCACCTGAAAGCTGGGAAGGAAGGTTTCCTTTCTTATTTGAAAGTCCGACAATGTCAAGCAGGTATGAGGCTTTTTGTCGGGCCATCTGTCGATCATCTTCCTGAAATTCCATAGGTAACAGCACGTTTTCTTCTGTACTGAGTGTGGAGAGGAGGTTAAAGCTCTGGAATATGAAACCAATCATCTGTCCTCGGATAATGGCGAGTTCGGATTCGTCAAGTTCTGAGATGTCTTTAGAATTCAGGCAAACTGTGCCTTTTGATGGTATATCCAGGCAGCCCAGCAGATTCATCATCGTACTCTTTCCACTTCCGCTGGGCCCGAGAATGATCAGAAATTCCCCTTCATAAATTTCCAGGTTTATTCCTTTAAGGGCTGCAAACTCAACTTCCCCCATCTGATAGATTTTCCAGACATCGGTCAGTTTGATAAGTGGCTCATCTTTGTTTTGAGATATCCTTACCGCGTTGGAACTATTAGTAGCGCCGTTTCCGGAATTAAGGTATGGGTTGATTTTCAGATTCTCCTCTGAATCACTCTCGGATGGACCAGTGAAGCTCGCTGCTTCTTCAAGCGAGTTTATAATCTTTGAGGGATTCAGTACCGTTTTAAGAGAATCTATTATTCCAGTGAGTGTCATACAAAACCTCTAAAAGTTAGTCATATCTGAGCTTAACCTTTTCAAGGTAGCTTGAGTTTTTATTCTTTTGATGCATGGCTTCCATCTTTTCCGTGACTTATTTTATGATGCAGTCAGAATGTTCTTCGGTAATTATCAAGACTGCAATTATATTGTCAGGTCGATATTAAGTGTCCAATTTTTATGAGCTATCTGCCACGTGTTATCTGTTGTGTGGGTATAATCGGTCTAATCAGACCATTTATATGACCTAACTAGACCCTGTGGTTTGATTCGTTTTTGAGGCACTAGTTAAATGCATAGTGCCTCATTTTCTGGAGTGTAGGTTTTTTGCTGGTTGCCTCCTTTCTTTATTACAATGGAGAACATCTTATTTTCAAGCGATAGGCTTGATGTTCCTAGTGGCGAGGTCATGTTCTCAGGGTGTTCCTTTTCAGTTTTTCCTTTTTCACTGTTCACTGTAATTAACCAAATTGAGCATCTGACATGGGGTTGAATACCTGTCCGAGATAGGTGTTTGAGATGGGAAAAACACCTATCTTATATATAGGGCATTTCATCTTCCAGCCGCTCAACAGGATTGGAGGCAGCCGATCCCCTCATTGGCGTTTAATAATATAAGCATACTTAGCTAAAAACAGGGAAATCTAGAGAATTAATTTATCAATGAAGCTTTTCTAGAGAGTATTCAGCTAATTTAATCTTTAATTACTCTATAAAAGGCAAACAAAACATCAGTAAAGTATTATTTTGGGGAGATTTTTTTCAAAAGGAGCTTCAGGCCTAATATAAAAGCTGTTTCTTTTGACCCTGACAAGTATTCCGGATGGCTGCTCAAAAACAAAGAAAAATGTTCCTACAACTATAATTTCAAGAAGCATGCTAGTGTCGCGTCAAATAATTATCGGATAAAAAGGCTGTACACATGATTCATAAATCAATTTTGAAAAACGAGTACTGTTGCCAGTATATAAACAAATATAAAAGAGCTTCTGACGGTTATGGCTTTCAACAACTCATACCATAACCTTTTTTCTTTGTTAATAGAAAGCCACAGATTCCAGTAAAGCAAGAAACAAGAAAGAGAAATAGGCCCTTTCTTTTCTATTTATTCATTGCTTTTCTATTTATTCATTGCTTTTCTGTTTATTTTTCTGTTTTTCTGTTTATTCCTGTCTTTCTCATTTATTCCTGCCTTTCTCATTTATTCCTATCTTTTCCTGTCTTTCCCATTTATTCCTGTCTTTTCCGTTTTATTCATATCTGAGTGCATCCACAGGCTTTAATTTCGAGGCCCTGTACGCTGGTACTACTCCAGAGATCACACCTATCAAAACTGCAAGAGTAAGGCCTTCAAGCATCAACGAAAAGCTTACTCCACCACCTCCCCCAGTCATATTACCTCCCATCATCATCTGGAGCCCGGATGAAACAAAAGACCCCAGAATTACTCCAAGGATACCACCAACAAGGCCTACCATTGCGGAATTAAAAAGAAAAATCATGAGGATATCCCTGTTTTTTGCCCCAATGGCTTTCATAGTCCCGATTTCCTTTGTCTTTTCCAGGACAGAGGTAAACATAGTATTGGCAATGCCTACGGCTCCCACAAGCAGGGAAACAGCTGCAATGGCGCCAAGGAAGAGGGTCATCGAACTCATCATTTCAGTAACCGAATCAGCCAACGATTTTGACGCTGTTACGGAAAAATCCCTGTCATCTTCCTTATTAATGTGTCTTGAGACCATAAGCTTTTTTTCGATTTCTGTCGTCAATTCATCTACCTGATCTTCACTCCTGGCTTTTACAGAGATGCTATCATAAACATCTTTTTTTGCATCTGTAATAAGATCCACTGCCCCATCGATTGGCATGTAAATTCTTGAGTCACCCCCCATGCCCTCTTCTTCCAGGATTCCAACAACGCGCACTGCTTTGCCGTTTATAGTTATTACCTGGTTAACTCCGATATTCTGATCATAAATTTCACTGGCAACATCGCTTCCTATGACTGCAACATTCTTATCAGCTGGTTCGAGTAATCTTCCTGATTGCGTTTTCAGGGTAGTCATGTATTTCCAGACTTGAGGATCAACACCTGTGATTGAAAGGGTTGCGTTTTGCCCTGCATATTTAACTCCTTCTCTGCCTGAAACTTCTCCTTCAATATATTGTATACTATCCAGTCCTCGAAGCGCGTTAATATCATCCTTCGTTAATTCTGCATCTGTTGATGTACCACCCCCCATACCAGGGCCATGCATATTGGATGATGCCTTGGTATACCCGGGGCTTATCGTTATCGTTGTCAGATCCAGATCAGATAGCTTACTCTGCACGTTTGCCTGCATGGCATCTCCCAGAGAGATAATGCCAACTACAGATCCCACTCCTATAACTATCCCGATAATGGTCAGCCAGCTTCGCAGTTTACTGTGCACAAGCATGTTTAGACCCATTTTCAGGTAGGTTGAGTTTCTCATTCTGTATCCTTCCGTTATTTTTCGCTCAACCGTTGCGCCGGTTGATCACGCCGATAGGGTTTGGGGGTAAGTTTCTCAAATTCAAACATTTATCGGGTTTTCGATGAAATCTTTTCTCAAAAGGGTTGAGATCACGCCTTTTTTAAAAGGCTTGTCTTTCTCATCCCATATCCTCTGTTTGTTAGTGATGCTACTTCTGTGATGCTGCCTTATTCAGACCTTCTGTTTTTCAGGTTTTTCCGGATTACTTCTTTTTTCTTCCCTGCAGTTTTTCCTGGATTTTCTTTCTGTATACGAATGCTCCTCCTGCAAGAGCTATTATCACGATGTAAGATAAGTATGACCCAAATCCACTACTCTTGTTGCCTGGTCCTCCTGATCCCTGTGCAGTCATGTTTCCGGAGTTCATTTCGAGCTTTACTTCCTTATCAACCGTTATTCTTTCTCCTTTTGCGTCCGTATACTCAATCTGGACTTTTAGAGGATTGGAATCCATAGAAGCGACAGTTACATTTTCTCCTTTATCACTGGATTTTATATTATCGGATGAGGATTCCGCATTCTTAGCATCCTGCTTTGTGCTTGCAATGTTGAAAGACGCGATTGTATAGTCTCCTTTCTCAAGGTTTCCAACAATCGTTGAAGAGCTTCCTGATACTCTGTAACCATCCTGATCAGGGACTGAAACTTTCACGGAATAAGCCATGTTGTTTCCTACATTTGCAACTGAAAGAGAAGTTTCTCCCTGGTCACTTTCCGAAAAGGAAACATCAAAATCGGTTTCTCCACCAACGAAAAGCCCTGCTGTAGTCTGTATACTTTTTTCATTTGAATTATAGTCTTCAAAGCTGAGGTTTACGTCCAGAGTATAGAGTCCAGGGTCTGCATTTACATCTGCCATTACCGAGTAAGCAACGGTTACGGAGTCTCCTGCAGCCAGATATTTGATGTACTTTGTGTTATCCGAATATACTGGCAAAATTACCCCTTTTGGGTCTTTCCAGGAAATCACCATGTTTTTCAGAGGTGAGTTTCCGGTATTTGTTATTATGAATTCCAGAGGTTCTTCCTGTGCCAGATCAATGTTTGCTTTGTTTATGGTAACAATCTGCGCGTACTCTTTACCCCTTACCTCGAGATGGATGGTTTTTGTAGTGGCAACCGTGTTTGACAAAGACCCACTTTCTTTAGCAGTGGTGGTTATATCGATATCATATGTGCCTTCTGAAGCATTGGTATCTGTCATAAGCTTGAATTTAAGGACTGCTGCATCGTCATCATCCTGCCTTGCATTCAGGTAAGAGACCTTTTTTGTTAGGTCTTCTCCGGAAACCTTACTGAAAGGATATTCAGGGTTAACTGTGACAGCAATGTCTTTCAGGTTAGCGTTTCCTACATTTTGCACGCTGACAGTGAGTTCAACAGGTTCTCCGGGACGGGCAGCATCAGGGTTCTGATTAGTCAGGTTTACCTCCAAATATGCAGATTTTATATCACCATTAGAGGCAAGTGCTGTTCCAGCTCCAAGGCATATGAATACTGAAAACAACAGTATTATTTTTAGCAAAGAGAACTTTTTCATTTTAACTCCTCAATTCAGATTTGCTTCATTTTTTGTACCTCGTTCATTTTCCACACCTGGTTCGTTTTTTGTACGTGTCTCGATTTTTTCAATCTCACCGTCACGGATGTACACAACTCTTGTTGCATATCTTACAAGTTCAACGTCATGGGTAACAATAATGATCGTCTTACCTTCTCTTGCGTGCAACTCGTCCAGAAAATCCAGGATATAATCCCCTGTTTTACTGTCCAGGTTTCCTGTAGGCTCATCTGCCAGGATTATAGATGGGTTTACAGCCAGGGAGCGAGCTATTGCAACTCTCTGCCTCTGTCCACCTGAAAGCTGGGAGGGAAGGTTTCCTTTCTTATTTGAAAGTCCGACAATGTCAAGCAGGTACGAGGCTTTTTGTCGGGCTATTTTTCGATCCTCTTCCTGAAATTCCATAGGTAAAAGCACATTTTCTTCCGTATTCAGGGTTGGAAGAAGGTTAAAGCTCTGGAATATGAAGCCAATCATTTTTCCTCGGATAATGGCGAGTTCGGATTCACTTAATTCTGAAATATCCTTAGAATTCAGGCAGACCGTGCCTTTTGATGGTATATCCAGGCAGCCCAGAAGGTTCATCATCGTACTTTTTCCACTTCCGCTGGGCCCAAGAATGATCAGAAATTCCCCTTCATAAATTTCCAGGTTTATTCCTTTAAGGGCTGCAAACTCAACCTCCCCCATCTGATAAATTTTCCAGACATCGGTCAGTTTGATGAGAGGTTCATCTTTATTTTGAGAGATCCTTCCCGCATTGGAACTTTTAGCATCACCGTTTCCAGAATTAAAGTATGGAGTGGATTTTAAATCCCCCACTGAGCCATTTTCCTCGGAACCATTCTCGGATTCGTCATAGAAACTCGCCTTTTTTTCTAGCGAATCCATAAATTTTGAGAGATTCAATTTTGATTTGAAAGAATCTATTATTTCAGTAAGTGTCATACCCATCCTCTAAAAAGTTAGTTATATCTGAGCTGAACTTTTTTAAAGAACCTGAGTTGAATTTTCTTGTGTTTATAATATACGTTATTCCTTAAACGATTTTATGATGAGCTGAAGACGTTTTTGTGACCAGACCTGAAGACGTTTTTGTGACCAGACCTGAAGACGTTTTTGTGATAGACCTGAAAACTTTTTTTGTGACAGACCTGAAGACCCTTTCTTGTGACCATAACTGAAGATGTTTTTGTGACAGACCTGAAGACGTTTTTGATCTGACACAAAAACTCTTTTGTGAAACTGTTAGATATTAGACATTTTATCTGCAATTTCTGATCCTACAGCAGTTTTTGAAGACTTTTTCTGTTCTTTGAATATTTTATAGATCCTGAGAAGCAGGAATCCGGAAAGCAGAAATGCTAGAAAATCTGAGATCGGATAAGCTGCCCAGACTCCATTCAGTTGATAGAACCGGGGAAGGAGGGTAACAAGAGGGATCAGAAAGAGAAGCTGCCGACTAATGGAAAGAAGGAACGCAGGTTTTGCTTTTCCCAGGGCCTGGAACAGGATTGATGTGATCACATTCATGCCTACCAGAGGCATCCCCAGAAGCATGATAGTCATAGCTTTTATTCCAATCTCCAAATATTGCGGGTCTGCACTGAATAAGCCGAGAATTTGTTCTTTTAAGAGTAAAATGATCAGCAGGCCAAAAATTCCAATAGTCGTTGTCGCTGCAAGCGATAATTTTACAGCTTCGACTATTCTTTCATATTTTTTTGCTCCATAGTTAAACCCGACAATCGGTTGCAGGCCAAAGCCCATACCCAGAAGGGACATGAAAATGAAGGAGTTAACCTTTATTATTACACCAAAAACGGCAATTGCGCTATCTCCTCCATAAGTTGCAAGTGCATTGAACACGAAAATCATCATGACACTGTTTGAGCACTGCATTACAAAAGACCCAATACCAATAGCCCAGATTTCCTTAACAATTTTCAAATCGGGTTTCAAGGTTTCTGATCTGAAATGAACAGCTCCTTTTCCCTTAAGGTAGTATAGCAGGAGCCAGATCGAAGCTATTGTCTGTGATATTACGGTTGCAATTGCAGCCCCTTTTACACCCATTCCAAAACCAAGCATTAAAAGTGGGTCAAGGAAGATATTGAGGCCGCCTCCTACAAGCATAGCATTCATTGCAAGGCGGGCGTTTCCTTCAGATCGGACAATATTCTGAACAGCCACTCCAAAGACAAAGACAGTTCCTCCAAGTATTATATATTTAAGATATTCTCTGGCATAAGGCACGACACCAGCAGTTGCTCCGAAAACCTTCAAAATCGGATCAAGATAATAAAGGCCTGGGACGGCTATAAGCACACTTAATATTAAACTCAGGGAAAAGACATTTCCAAGTACTCTTTCGGCTTTTTCATTTTCTCGAGCTCCAAGAGCACGCGAGATTATTGAAGAACCTCCTGTTCCGAGCACAATTCCAAAAGCCATCACCATCATCTGGATCGGAAAAGCTATCGAAAGTCCGCCTATGGCCTGGACGTCATCTGCTCCATAGGCCATTCCCACGAAAAAGGTGTCTACTACGTTATAAATAGCCTGAACCAGCATTCCGACGACAATAGGAGCTGAGAGCTTAAACAGGAGCTTTCTTATGTTATCTTTGCCGAGAAACTCACTTTTTTCATCCATATTTTTTTATCTCCACCGTTTTTCACCTCAATCGTCTGACCTGTCAGATGGAGGTTCAAACCCAGGCTCAAAAAGTTTAATCACAGCTTTATGAATGAGCAGCCTGAAAATTTCTTTTTCTTCAAAGGTAAAATCCGAAAAGAGAATATCTGCAAAAGCAGTCAACTTCTTAAAAATTATCTCTCTCATTTCCTTTCCTTTATCAGTCAGGTAAACTCTGTAAGCTCGAAGGTCAGTTTCGTCTCTTTCTCTGTAAACATAACCTTCTTTTTCCAGATTCTGGATCGCTCTGGCACTTGTTGCTTTGCTAACTTTCAGTTCCTTTGCAAGAGTTTCCTGGGATACTCCATCTTTGTAGTATAATATCAGTAAAAACTCAAACTGTCCGCTTCCGACCCTGTAAGCTTCGAGTTCCTTTACCATGTACGCCAGATGGCTCCTGTAGATGTAAGCAATAGGGCCTAATATTTCTCTTGGATCTTTTCCTCTTGGGTCTGTTTCTTTTAAGTTTCCTTCTCTCAGGTCTTCCATAATTTTATCCTTCACATTTTCACATTTTATGAGCTGGGGGGCTTGTTTTTTAATTAAAACATTGTGAAAATCATTACAAATGAAACTGATCCGACCTCTATAGGCTTGTGAGGTATATAATAGTTCCTAATGAAACTAAAATTATATGCAAAATAACTGGTTAGTATATAAACTCAGACAGGAAGTAACTTTTATCCCAAAAATAAATATTTATTTACAGGTTTTCTATAGCAAATGAATTTCTTTAAGGTGAAATAATGGGAAGCAAAGATCTGATACAGGATCATCAGCAGATAGAAGATATTCTCTCAAAGGCAAAGTTCCTTCGTATCGCCCTCTCTGACTCAGACAAACCTTACATTATCCCAATGGCTTTTGGATACAAAGATAACAAAATTTATCTTCACTGTTCCAGCAAAGGCAAGAAGATCGATATCCTTAACAGGAACTCCAGAGTCGCTTTCGAAGCCGATGCTGAGGCTGAAGTCGTCACTGCCGAAGATATCTGCAAATATAATGTCCGCTACCGAAGTGTTGTAGGGAACGGACAGGCACGGTTTGTTGAAGATTATAATGAAAAAGTAGAGGGACTTACTGTCCTTTCCGAACATTACGGAAAAAAAGGGCCTTTTGAGTTTGAAGAATGGAAAGTTAACAGGCTGTGCGTAATTAAGATTGAGATTGAAGAGATGACAGGGAAGCAGCATGGATTTTGAAAAGTATACCAAAATTAATTTTTTACAAACAATTGTATTCTTACAATTTCTTGTATCTTCCCTTTATTAAACAGAGTGTTTTATTTAATAAATAAAGAAGTTTTATTTTTGTTATTATTATGGGAGTGTGGAGGGTCACAAATGCTTCGTCCTTCATAAGCTGTCCAACATTACTTCCGATAATAACCAAATCTTTTTTTTCGATTTAAAGGCTTATATGCCTTATCTTCCACATGCTTTTGTCCTGAAATTAAATTGTCGGACAGCTTGTTTAGATTGGGGTGGTCGCAAGCAATTTTATTTGCTATGATAAACTCGGCCAAATTTTGGACTTTTACTTTGACGGATCATTCTGATTGATATCCAGACGTACCTGTGTCAGCTGCACCGCCTGTCAGTAGGATCATAATTACAGTTACTGTTGCTATAATTCCTAATTTTACACTGTTTGGCATAGCACCCCATGTTTTAAGCAAGCTGTAAATCATTTCCATTAAAAAAAAGAAACCTGTGCCTCCAAAAATTAGCCAGTCTCCTTTGAAATTGTTATGCGTGAATTTTAAAACTGGTAAAATTCCAGCACATATTAAAGCAAGTATCCCCCAAATACAAGCGAATCGTAAGTAATCCATAAAACCATCTGACGGTATGACGAACCATGCTTTCAACCAAGATATAAATGCCACGATGACGAAAATAGCACAACCAAATAAGCTAACGAAGCACTCATTAGACGATATCCCTTCACTGTATCTGGATTTTAACCAAAAATTGATACCCGCGAGAATAGCGAGCGCAATCGAGAAACCAGTAAATACAAGGTAATGCAAAGAACCATTCGAAGGGACGGCGAACCATGCTTTAAACAAGCTGTAAATAATTCCAGCTGGTCCAAACACGGAAAGTAAAAACTGAATTACAGATCTTTTATTATCATATCTTAAACTCAATATTGCAGGGATTGTAGCGATCAAAACGAAAAAAACAGCGTACAACATGTAATCCCAAAAATCAATTGGTATCAAGAATGATAAGTCAAGTCCAAGATTCATTATTTTAATATCTCCTTTATTTTCACAGGTCGGTTTCAATGAACTGCTATATTAACACTTAAAAAGTGAAAGATTTCAAATAAATGAAATTAAAGCTTGTTCTCTTTAACTAATCTCCAATAGTGGTATCCTAAAGCTGTCAACTTGCAGGATTTTGAATTCATTGCAGCATAATACATATGTTTTTCATCCACAGGTTTTACAAGCCCTTCAGATTCAAAATCTTGCAAATCCTTGAATATTGCACATTTTAATGCAACAGCTTTATCGGATGTAGGTTCATAAGAAGGATCTAGTTTAAATTCATCTTCAGGCTGCGGGAAGTATTTGGGAATTTTTCTCATTTCTTCAAGTGGTATTTTTGGAGTTATACTTCTTATTGGCACAAATCTGGAGACGTTTGTTTTAAAAATTGGCCTCTGTGCCCAAGCGCCAAGTGCAGAATCTATGTAAGCATATATGCTTCCAGCTGTGATATGCCCACGAATATCCGCAGCTCCCCCTTGAAGAGCATCTATTAACAAAGAAGTGAATACTCCGTGACCGTTTTCAGATTCAACTGCAAACTCTACAGCACGGCTAGCTGTAATTACTGTTAATTCCTCACATAAATTTGAAACTTTTGAGTTGCCGAGATTTGCCGCCCCAAATGAACCAGAATAACAACAATCTAAAATAACTATCTTACTTCTAGCTTTAGAGCTAGTTGCAAGCTCAAGAATATCGTGTAGAGGTATTCCTTCATTATACTGTTTAAAATCTGATGTAACGATGTATCCACCTGTAGATTTTAGTAAACCATGACCTGAATAATAAAATAATGCAACGTCACTATCTGTATCAAACAATTCTTCAATTAATCGACTTAGCGTAGGAATATCTGTTACTTCTGGAGGATTTGTTATCAGCTTAACATGAAAATTTGGTGACCCATCTCCATTTTTTTCAAGTATGTTGGCTATAGATATAGCATCATTTACACAACCGCTTAATGGAGCAGCAGGGTAATTATTGATTCCTACTATCAGTGCCTTTCTCATAATTTACTCACCTTATGCTAACTCTCTTATGGCACTAACTATTGATTCAGTATTCCACTTTACAGTTCTATCAGCATGTTCTTTTACAACTCTTGACGTCCTTTCTGATCCCCAAGGTTCAACAGCAATTATAGGTTTTCGGAGATTTTCTGCAATTTTAATCTCCTTATCGATCCATTTGCTATATGAAGAATAAACGCCAGCAAGAATTATTACAACATTGCAAAGAATTATCTTTCTTTCAATTGCTTCATAGAGTTCCCTGTCTGATCCATTTGTATGTATTGGATTATCTCTTGGTACAGAGTAGTTTTTATAATCAAAATATGGTCTTTCATCTAAGAAATTTACCAGTTTGTTATACGTATCACTATAAGTCCACGAATGACTTATAAATAAATTATATGTGTTCATTATTTCACCAGTGAAATTGTAAATTTGTAAGGTCTATACCTAGTGCTGCGTCAATCCTCAAGGATTCACCGATTCCGAATAATTGCAATCGATTTTATACGACATTTTTCGATTGACTCGATACTAGCGTAATTTTCGTACCTCTAACCTTCAAGTGTTTTCTAGCGGTCTATTGACTCATATCCTTCCGTAGAGATTCTTCCTTAGCTATTTCAACAGGAGCTTATCTCTTACTCTGTTGACAACTTCAATTAGGATATTCGTCGATTTGAAAAAACAAGAATAATATACTTGTTGACTTTTTTGACATCCCACCCTTTGAATGATAACTTTGAATTTAGCTAGTGTCTCAACCATTTAATTATAAATCACCTGAAATAACTCAAAATCACTTTACTCTGATGAGAAATTGTCTACCTTGTGTATCATAATTAAGTTGCCAAAACACTTGCTTATTCTATCAAATTACTATTTTGTCAATAATCTGATTACATAAGTCAATACGAGAATAAAATACTTAAATATTTCGTTCAAGTATAAATTAATATTTTAACTCTAAATCTAATGTATAATCAAAAAATACTTATTCAATTGAATTAGTTTTCTTCATCATGGAAAAAGCAAAAAGAACAGTTCATATTTTGCCAATTGGTTTTGAATCTAACAAATTAATTACTAGTATCCGGCAATATCCAGTTCACAAAATTATTTTAATCATGGTAGAAGGCGATGACAAAAGACCTCGAGTACAAGAAGCAGTGGCAAAGGTAAAAGAAGCATTTAAAGGAATAGAAATTGAAGAAAGGATTGTAGCAAGAGAAGACATTTTTCAAGCTACTTTAGACATTTTAGATGTTATAGAAGAACAGGCAAAGAAAGGAAGCAATATAAAAATTAATATTGCAGGTGGAATGAGAAATCTTGGAATATCTTCCTATATTGCTTCTTTAGTATCCAAAGTCACTTTATACACAGATATACCAGAATCAGATAGTGAGAAGGAATATGTGCTAAAAGGAATAATGGAAATTCCCTTATTTCCTATAAAAGAAATTTCACAAGAGCAGATGGAAATACTTTATCAATTAGATATAAAAACGAATTCTCTTGACACATTGATTTCTAGGCTAAAACCAGAATTAGAAAAGGGAACACAAAAGTTTGATAACGAACGTTCGCGTCTTAGTCATCATATAAAAAAGTTAAAAAGCGCTGGGTTTGTAGAGACTGAGAAAATAGATAAAATGTTAAGTATTCGTAGAAGTGTTTTAGGTGAAATTTATACAAAAGGAACTGCTATCTCGAGGCTTAGAGAAGAAGAGCACGTAGACGAATAATTGGAAAATGAATATTTTGATAAAGATAACATTTTATTATTGTTATAAATAATTATATATAAAATTAAATTAAAAAAATGAAAAACCAACTTATATTAATAAAAATCCAGATTACTACATAAATAGCAAGATATTTATACATATAAAGTCCAAATTTGGAGGAAGTCTTTCATGCTTAGTTTTATAGGAGATATAAGATTTGGTTCAGATAAACATTCTTGGGGGAAAGAATGAGATCGGTGGTAATAAGATTCTTGTAGAGCATCAAGGTACAAGGATCTTACTGGACTTTGGAATGAGTTTTAATCAAAACTCTAAATACTTTTCTGAATTTTTGCAACCAAGAAAATGTTCTGCTTTAACTGATTTTTTTGAACTGGGTCTTTTACCTGATATCAAAGGAATTTATAGAACTGATTATCTTGAACATATGGGAAGACCACTAGAAGAACGAGAGATAGATGCTGTTTTCCTTACTCATGCCCATGCCGATCATGTTCAATATATCCATTTCTTAAGATTTGATGTCCCTATATTTTGCACAAGAGAGACAAAAATCATATTACAATGTTTAGAAGAAACAGGAAGTAATACATTTTCAGATTATATTAAAGCTTGTGAAGCCTTCAAATTTTACAGAAATACAAGAGGAGGATTATCTCGAGTTACCAAGAAACAAGAGGATTTTCTACACAAAAGAAATTTCCAATTAATGGAACCTGAAAAAAGAATGAAAATAGGTAGTCTCGAAATAGAAATGGTTCCGGTTGATCATTCATTACCTGGTTCTTGTGGATATATAATTTATACAAACGAAGGAAATTTAGTCTATACTGGGGATATCCGTTTTCATGGCTCCAATAAACAATTAAGTAGAAAGTTTGTGGAAAAAGCGAAATCAGCCAACCCAAAATGGTTAATTTGCGAGGGCACACGAATAGATCAGAAAGAGGTAGACAGCGAAGATAGAGTAAAAGAAGAAATTACAAGACTAATTTCAAGTTCTAAAGGTTTAGCTTTTGTTGAACATCCAATAAGAGATCTTGATAGAGTGAAAAGTATTTTTGAATCTGCAAAGACTAATGGTAGAGATTTTGTAGTTCCTTTAAAAGCTGCTTACCTGATTGAAGCACTTGGTGATTCGTGCCCTTTTTGTATTGAAGATGTAAAAATCTTAGTACCCAGGAAAAGTTGGGGATTAATATATGAAGAAGGTTATGAACAAAGTTTAATAAATCAAGACTATGATCCATGGGAACGAAATTTCATTAATCGATCAAATTCAATAACCTGTAAAGAGTTACATCGGAATCCCCTAAATTATGTGGTCTCCATGAGCTTATGGGAAATAAACCAGCTTGTAGACATTCAACCACAAAATGCTATTTGGATAAAGTCCTCATGTGAACCATTTTGTGAAGAAATGGAGCTTGACGAGGGAAGAAAGCAAAACTGGCTGGATCGCTTTGAAATCATAAAACACTCAGCACATGCTTCAGGTCATGCATCTGGTCAAGAAATAATAAAAATGATAAACGAAATAAAACCTGAAAATGTTATTCCAGTCCACACAGAAAAGCCTGATCTCTTTAAGCAAGCTGAAGCAAAGATAATTATTTACTGAATCTTTTTCAATTTTAAGTAACTTTGATTCTTTTCTAATTCTTACTTTAACTCACGTTTCAAAGATAGAATGAAAACGATATCTATAGGCAGCACAACTGTTAATTACATCTATACAATGACGATTTTGTACTACTTTTATCAATTGTTAAGTTTTAAAATCGATATGAGTAAAGCCCACAATACATACTAATATTTTGAAGTTGGTACTACATTTCACGTTCAAATCAATGGCATTTTTGTAATAATTTATTGTATATTATGGCAAGTTAGTGGAGTTATTTAATAGTAATATGTCCCATGTGTCAAGTAAATTCTCCTAAACAGGTTAAAAATAATGGATTAAAACACATTTGAACATATGGACTATTTTTTTCACAATCATTAAGACCAGTTTTCTAATTACATTTGTTAGGCACTACACATTTTCACTAGCAAGAGGACCATTCAATCAACATCTTTGAAAGTTCAGTTTAATATTTATTTATCTTGGCTGTAAAGATACTATTTACTATAGACCCCTTGAAAAATGATTAGTTTTTTAAGGGATATTAAACCTTATTTGCCCAATTAAATGTAGTGTCATCCCTTCTCCCGTTAAGGTACATTTATTAAAGGATCTATTTGCTGTTTAAAGGACTTAAATACTTTAATCGGTAAATTAAACGTTGATTTTTCCTTACTTTTAACATTAAATTTTGTATGAATTAAAACGACATCAGATGCCTTATTTATAAATAAACATAAATTGTAAAAGAATAAAGTATTTATCCCGCTCTCTTCTTGATTTAAAAGAGTATTATAGATTATTTATCTAAAAAATTGATTTTTAGAGTGTACCTTAATTGGGGAAACTCTAAATGCACACCTATTATCCAAAATAAGCATTGTATACCCTTAGTTTTAGTACTGATTTGGAAGGACCCTAATTTACTACTGCGTTAAGATAATTTTCCACATTATTCAAATCAGGAAATCTTATACCAGATGATACGCAAAAGCACTTAAAACCAGCCTGATTAAAGAAAAAACAATTGAAATCATTGAAAAGGCCACAAGATATACGTTTAGAGCCAGGATCTCTGCAAAAAGGCCGGAAATATCAGTATTGAAAACGAGAGCAACCAAATTTACCAGCAAAATGAAGAAGAGTATGGTTACAAAACCTCTGCCTGCTCCTTTAAGGTCTTCTTTGCTCAGGGCTATATGCGAAGAGATTGCGATTGCCAGGGCAAAATAAATCCAGAAATTGAGAGAAAACAGGTTTTCTACCGAAAATATGCTTTGAAAGAGACCTGCGGTAAGGGCGAAGATTTTTGTCAAAATATACTGGTCAGGCTGGGCAGGCTCAAGAGTAAGATAATCGGCAACCCTTGTAAAAGAATCCGGCAGCAGCAGTTTCATGCCGATGATAAGAGCCGCGGTCCCGCTGAAGATTGGGCCCATACCTATGAAAAAGTTTCCTATGTTCTGGTAGAGGCTTTTAGGGTTCCAGCTATGATTGACGTATCCAAGGGTTCCGTCCTTTTCCTTGTGAGAAAACAGTTTGAGTTTAGTTATTTTATGCCTGAATACGTAGCACATCAGCAGGTGGCCAAGTTCGTGAATCGGAGTGCCTATCCAGGCTGTAACCAGAATTCCTTTCCTGCCAAAAGCTCTCTGGACGTAAAAGTTAGCCCGGTTCTCAAGAAGGCCGAGTATCATCCCGACAAGAATCAGAGAGCCTGTGACATAGAGAGTGTCAAACAGGCTTACCCGAAAAACCGTAAGAAATGTATTTTCCATTTTTGACTCCTTTTTGCAACTTCAGGAGAAGTTTTGGCTTTGAATTGACCCGGAATTAAATTTCACATCAAACTTATAGGAAGCTTATAGGTTAGCGTATAGGTTAGCTTTTTATTATAAAGTGGCTGAAGAAAATATAAACTTCGCGCCTGTCACACACAAGATCAAAAAAGTTTAAAAAAGTTTGGAAGAGTGAAATACCTCCTCTTTCAGGAACATTCAATGAATACATTCAATGAATACATTCAATGAATACATCCAATGACCAAATCCAATAATTATCCTTTCAGCAAATATCAAGATCTTTCTGACCTGCAAGATCAAACCATACCGGGGTTTTGTCTTCAGGGTCGCAGTTATAGTTTATTGTTATTTCTTCGTCTTCCTGAATATCTCTTATACAAACATATTTTAAAAGGCTGTTCTCAAAGTCTTTGTAATACCTTGCATTCGGGTTGTACGAGTGATTATAAAGGGAACCATAGCCCAGCGCGATAGCTGCATCTTTTGAATCAGGACCCCAGGCAAAATAATAATTATAGAGCTGGGTAAGCTCAAGTGAGTCTATCTCTTTAGCGGGTAAAACTATGACAGGACAGGTTTCTATTACCTCGCCTTTTTTAAAATTCCGCTGTGCAAACACGCCTCTACCTTTTCCAGTCGAATCTTTTACACTTATCGATAACATATGATCACATCCCTGCAAAATTAGAAAATTGTTGGAAAACTGTGTAATTATTTAAGGAGACCTCTAGTTTATAAATTTCTCTTTAAATTTTTAAATTTAGTACTTAACGTTCAGCACTTAATGTCGGTGTCTAACTTTCAGTGCTCGACCAAACTAGAGATTTCCGGAGAGTCTTCACAGTGTGCAATATCGTTTCTGGACGCAGGCAGTTTGGATGCAGACAATTTGGATGCAGGTAGTCTGGATGCAGGTAGTTTGGATGTAAATATTTCATCCGTACTCCTGAGAAACCTGTAATATCCAAAGCCTATCAAAAAGACAGGATAAGCAATTTTCCAGGTAAACCCTGAGACCAAAAAACTCAGGGACACGAGTGAAAGAGCCGAAAAAATCCATTTCTTCCAGCCGTTTTCGGTTTTCCAGTATGCAATTATAATGAAAGCGTAGAGGAAAACGTAGTTCTGGCTTACGAACAGCATCATAGTTGATACCGGAATTTTGAAGAGATAACTTCCGAGAACCAGGAAAATTGAAAGTGCATACAGCCCAACCAGGCTGGGCACAGGGATATTCCTTTTTGAAAGCTTTCCGAAAACTTCAGGAAAAATCCTATTCCTGCTCCCGGAGTACAGTAAGCGGCTTGCAGTAAAGTTCCAGGAACAGGCATTTGCTGCAATGACTACTATCATGAGCCAGATGAGCAGTTTTCCTCCAGGAGTAAAAAGCACGAGGCCGGAAAGCCCGGCTGCTCCCTGAAGAGAAGCACCTGAAACACTGGCTCCCGTGCTGATTAAGGCAAGCAGAAGGTATATTGAGGTTACAAGGGCAAAACTGAGCCAGTAAAGGCGAGGTACATTTTTGTCAGGGTCGTTTATTTCCCCCAGGGAAAAAGAAAGGTTTTCCCAACCAATAAAAGCCCAGAAAAGGAGGGCTGCAACTTTCCAGATGTTATGCAGGTCTATATGCGCGTTACCGCTAAGAGCTTCGCTGGCAATCCCGAGGCCCGAGCCCAGAAAATCAAGGTTAAAGGCAATAAGCAGGCCTATTAGCAGAAAAAGGACAGCCAGAGATGCGTAATTGATCAAAGAGATAACCTTCATTCCTGCCATGTTCGAAAGGAACATCAGGGTTACAAGCAGGACCGCAAAAAGGGCTGCTCCTGTATCTGAAAGCTGGAAAAGCTGCTTCATATATTCGCTGCCTATAAGGGCAACCGCAGGAAGCCCGAAAAAGAAAGAGCCTCCCACAAGGTAGGAAACCGCATATCCTCCCCAGGGCCCAACAGCTTTTTCAGCATAACCTGCAAGTCCGGCTGTCGAAGGAAATTTAAGGCCAAGGCTGGAGCAGACTTCGATAAGAGGGACTGCGACAATCGCTATAAGGAACCAGCCGAGGATTGCTTCATAGACGGTTCCTGCATCAAGTGCTAAGCCTGGCAGTGCAAGAATCCCTGTGCCTATAAGCATGCAGATTGCAAGCCCCATGCCCCGAGTGAAGGAAATCGTTTTCTTAAGTTCGGTCATTTTATCTCTTAGGCTACCTGTAAAAGGTTTTGTATATTTATTTGTTCGCAAACAAGCTTTCAGATAATTAAAACACATACTAAATATATTTTTCTAAAACCCTCCGTAGAAGAAAAGAGTTAAACATCGAAAAAGAATTAAAATATACCGAAGTAATGCAAAAAAGCAATTGCGAGCGCCACGAAACTAAGACTCAGGAAAAACCCTGAAATCCGGATGTATCCATACTTAATTTTCACCATTTCCTCGAATTTTTCCTTCGAGTCTCTGGTCGAGTTTAGATTAATCTCATACCTTTTCCTGAAGAGCACCATCACCGCAAAAATCAGGCTCAGTAACCACAGCACAAGCGGAGCCAGATAGATTAAAACCGAATACCCTTCTGCTCCCTTAATATCTGAAAATGCAATAATATCTGAAAATGCAATAGCATGAAAATAAATCCCTTGAAGTAACCCCGTGACAACAACAAACTGTTTTGCCGTATCTTCTACAACCGAAATAGATTCTCCAACAAGCTTTTCAGCATTCTTCTTCCAGAAAGGATTAGGCTCAACGGGAACAAAAGGAATTTCTTCCTCACCAGCCCCGCTTTCAACTTCCTCTTCAGTCATACCTTTACTTCCCACTCGAATGCTTTTTTACAATTAGAATTGGGACAGGTAAGATCTATAAACATGCTTTTTGGAGTCCTTCGGCTGAATAATTTTTTAACATCAGATGAACCAAAGCGTACTGCAACAGTTGTCCCATCTTCCATAATTTTTTCTACATCGGTGTAATATTTATACCCGCAGTGAGGACATTTGATGAGTTCAGAAGTCATTCATTCACCAGCTTTTCAAATTCAGCATCAAATTCTTCTTCCCCCATTTTATCTCGCAATCTTGCAAGGGATCCTAAGACAATTTTCTTGTTCGACGAATTAAGTTGCTCGAAGATTGAGTAAGAAGTTAAATAATTCCTGAGAGCACTACAATGTTCTCCTTTTTCTTCATGAATCATTCCAAGCTGGTGCAGTGTGTATGCAATTCCGCTTTTGTCCCCCAGCTCTTCAAATGTTTTCAGTGACTGGTTATACTTATTGACTGCTTCCTCGTAGTTGCCCTGATGCTGATGAATCATTCCAAGCTGGTGCAGTGTGTATGCAATTCCGCTTTTGTCCCCCAGCTCTTCAAATGTTTTCAGTGACTGGTTATACTTTTTGACTGCTTCTTCGTAGTTGCCCTGATGCTGATGAATCATTCCAAGCTGGTGCAGTGTTCCTGCTACCCCCTTTTTATTCCCCCCTTCCTCACATTTATATTTAACGTGATTATATATTTTAAATGCTGTATCCACATCTCCAAGACGCTGAAAAACAGTCGCGAGGACAAATTCTGCATTTATTTGTGTATCTCCTGATGTTGTTTCGATGGACTCGCGCAGCAGGTTTATTGCAAGTTCAATATGTCCCCAGCGGATCAGGAGACCTGAAGTATTTTCTACAACTTCGTTTGCACTTTCCCAATCTCCTGCCTGGAAGTAATAGTCGCGTGCTTTTAGATAATCCCAAAGGCTTCCGGTTTGAGAAACCAGATTTTCATAGTATCCGGCAGCCCTGATGGAAAGTTTCTTTTTATCTATCCCGTTTTCTTCCAGTTTTTTCTGTGCAAAATCTGTTACAATTGTGTGCTCTGAATAAACACTCTTACCGTACTCCTGTTCTTTCGAAATGAGACCCCATTGGAGGAGTTTTTGCAGAGGTTCTACGATAGCAGGACATTCATCATTATCATCACCGATAATCCATGACAATGCTTCGATTGAAACAGCTTCTTCGTAGATTGAAGCGCAAAGGAGCAGTTTTTTTGCGTCCTCATCCAGTTTGGAAAAAGACTTTTCCAGCAGAGTAAACTCAATAAGTTCTTTTTTCAGGGGCGACAGATCCAGCAGTAAATCATCTACTCCCTGAACAACGGCATGTTTTGCAAACTGACCTATCGTCCAGGGGTGGCCGCCAATAACATCATATATTTCCTTCTTCTTCCGCATTCCCAGATCTGCCAGTTCAGTAAAATTGTTCATGAGCCAGTTTGTCTGGGGGAAACGGAGTTCGGGAAGAGAAATTTGTTCGATTCCGGAAGCAAGCCTGCCATCAAGAGGATCAAAGTCGTAGCGGGTTGTGATGAGGAATTTTGTGTTTCTGGTTGTATTATTAAGCAGATGCTGGATGAATGCTTTAAGTTCAAGGTTTTCTATGTCGTTCCTTTCTTCGTTCAGACAATCTTCAAAGTTATCGAAAATGACCAGGAACCTTATCTGATTCAATATATTGACCAGTAAAGAAGTTTTAACTTCAAGAGGAACCTGCTGGTTAAGGATCTGGTTCAATTCTGGCCTTCCTTTCATCAGCAAAAAACTGTTGAATTTGTTCAGGACATCTTCCGGCCTGGTTGTGGAAGTAAATTTTATCCCCAGAGTGCCTTCGAAGTAATAGTCCATTTTCAACGCAAATCGAGTTGCAAGTACGGTTTTTCCAATCCCGCCAAAGCCGTGGATGATTGCAGCCCGTTTTACATCGGACTTGAAGCTTTTTTCAAGAAGCCTGAGTTCTTTTCTCCTGGCAACAAAGCCTTTTTCCATAACCTGCAAATCCGGCATCATCATAGGTTTGAAAACAAATTTTGAAGGTTCCGGTTTTAAATTCCCTACATTGACACAGTTGCAGTCTGAAAGATACAGTACAGGAGTTGCAAAGTCAAACCCATTACCGTTTTTTAAGTTCTTCATCACGAGTCTTGCTTCTTTTAAAGCAATGTCAACAGGTTTTCCGCTTGCAATTGCTCTGTAAAAATTGTACGCAAACTTTGTGGCGACGTCATCAAGTACAGAATACTGCATTGCCACGACAGCAGGAATTCCTTTTTTGGAAAGCATGCTGGCCAGATCTCCAAAAGCTTCTTTATTTGAACCTTTGGCTGATTCACAGGAACTTAGCACTACAAGCCGGATTCCTCGTTCGGAAAAAAGGTCTGAAAGGGTTTTGTTGTCAATAAGCCTTGCTTTCTGGTCTTCTGTTTCAAACACAAGATGACCTTTGCCATCTATGCTGATCCCGTGGCCTGTGAAATGGATAATATGGTAATCTTGTTCGTTAAGGTAGCCTTCGACGTTTTCAAAAGTTGCATCTTCAGTAAAATCCACTTTTATTTTCTGGTCTCTTTGAAGTTTGTCCACGGCTTCAAGGATAATTTCCTGTTCTTTTTCTGTGTTCAAAGGCGAAATTCTGGGATCATCCGGACCGGAAATTATTACCAGCATCCTGAGTACGGAATCAAGAGGTTCAAGCTTTTTCTTCTTCACGCCTGCTAGCAACCTTGAAATCAGGATGTTTCTTCTTCGAACCAGAAAATCTTCGTCGTCGTGCAGATATTCCCAGGGCAGCGCTGAAATTTCCGGAACATCTTCACCAAATCTGAGTGAAATCCTGAGTCCACCGCCATTTTCCTGAGCTTCCTTTATGGATTTGTTGAAATAATCACCGAGTTGGCCGGAAAATACCATGCTGTAAAGCATTTTCCCAAATTCAACATGCGGCTCTTCTCTTTCTTTTTCTTCCCGTGCCTCTGCATTTTCTTTATGTTTTTCTGGTTCTTCAGGGCTTTCGGTAACTTTTTTCTCTATACTTTCAAGCATCTGAGAGAGTTTCAGGTCTTGCCTGAGTTCAAAATCGTTGTTCGCTACAACATTCCCATCCTCCAGAATTGAGGCACGATATCTATATGGAGATGCTTCGGGGGATCGGGTAATCTGAAAATCAAGAGAAGAGTATTCCAAAAAGATCACCGATCATTATTTGGACTTCATAATTAATAAATTTAAAGTGTATACGTTAATAAAAATAATATTTAAGACTTAAAAATATGAATTAAAAACAGAAATCCAGCTTTAAAGGTATCATGACTCACAATAAAACTCACGAGAATTCAAATCTATTTTGATTAAAGTTGGCGTAAAAAGAAAAAGTAAGCAATCAAAAATTCATGTTTTAATCCATTAAAAACTCATTGAAAACATGAAAACTAGGTCTATCAGTCTCATACTTAAATGGCAAGAGCTTACAATATAAAACTGGAAAGGACAATTTTTCAATTTTTCCAAATTTTTCAACTTAATTTTGGGAAAAGCCGGTCGTGTCCGCACGACCGGTGAGAGCCTGGGGTTCTAAGATCGATTTATTCCCAAAGGGATTCCTGAAAAGAGATTTCCGGTTTTACTACTTTACTCCTTTTTTTCCAGGCAAATGAGCTCTTCGGCGTATGGAAGCGTCTCTTTTATCCAGTCGCAGAACTCTCTCCACTCATCAAGCTTGTGGTAGCGGCGCTGGAAGTAAATGTTTCTGAGCTCAGCATAATTGGTTATAACGGTTCTTTTCTGCAGAAACGCACTCGGCAGGTCCTGGACAAGTTCCCTGAAAATCGCTTTCCGGTATGCGTTGTCCTCTTCACTATCTCCCTCGCGGGATTTATAGGCTTTGATAAGGTCGTTCAGGTGCCGTATCTGGTCGTTCCTGTAATCTGTCAGGGTGTCAAATGAAAAATCATGAGGAGCAAGCTCCCTGCTGGTCAGCTTGTGCATTGTTGAAGTGGAGTTCTTTTCTACGAACTTGTAAGTATCAAACTCTTTCCACCAGTAGAGAGGGGCTGTTAGGTCAAAACAGACTGTAATGAACCTTAAAAATTTGCCGTGCTCATTCCCTGCAAGGGTCAGGCGCTGGGCAAGGTTCAGGTCCTTTTCTCCGAGCGTGCAGTTTCCTGCCTCATCAGGCTTACTGCTGTCCATAAGATGCCAGGAGTTCATAGGGTTCCGCATGCCGAGAATGGCATAGTAGATATTGTATGTACCGTGTAATTTCATCTTAATCATAAAAGCGCCTCTTAAACCCATTACGATAAGCAATTTATAAATCTGTTTTTGTAAGTTATTGTAAATGACTCATCAATCGAGGTAATAAACAATTTATAAATCTATCCATGGCAGATAAACTAATTCGCGTAAATGGACTGATTTTAAACAAATGGACTGATTTTAAACAAACGGACTGATTAAACAAACGGACTGGTTTTAAACAAGTTGACTGATCTTAAAAAGCTACCTAGTTTAAAAAAACTAGCTGCCTTTTGAAAAACTGGCCGATGTTATAAACTGAATACTGAATCCAGGGATCTAATAAGTAGCCGTCGTTTTCTGAGGGGAAATTATTTATGAAAAATAGACGCCTTCTTAACCCATGCTTTATCCTTTCAAGTATAATCTTTCTGCAACTTCCGGGTATTTCTATTTGACAATGAGTAGTAACATTGTATATTATCAGTACGAGCCTGTTAACTTAAAAAAATTCGTAATCCCATTTAATAAGAATTCAGAGACCTCTTCTTAAGTCTGACATTTCTGATTTTGATATAATGTTTTTGAGACAATGTTTTTGAGACAATGTTTTTGAGACAATGTTTTGAGACAAAACTTCGAGCTATTTCTTCAAGCTCTTTATGGTCTGTTATATCGAATCCTTAGATGTTTACGTATTCTTCTTCGGTCTAAGAGATGAAAAGAAATCAGGTATATTCTTTAGGGACCATTGTGGCTCTTCGCTGTTTTGAGTGGGTAACGCTGTTTTGAGTGGGTCACTTACATTTAGTTCCTATATGTTGAAGTAACATATGTCAAATATAAAACTAGGTGTTGCTGAAAATCACATTCAAGCTTGATCACATTCAGGCTTGATATTTCCCGACTTTTTAAAGTTTTTAATAATAAGGATAAATTGTTCGGCTGTTTTTATTTATTATCTAGCTATATACATTTATGCTCTTAAGTGGAATAAATTTCGGCTCATTATATTAACAATATGGATGCATAGTTCAGATGATTTTAAAAATTAATTATTGAAACTGGCAAGATGTTTACACTTACAGATCTTAAAAAATCAAGCGTATAATATTGAAAGTAATGGAAGACCAAACATGAAGAAATCAGTTATATTACTGATCTTGCTCGTATTAGCACTCTTTACGGCTGGATGTGATGAAAAAACTCCAACAAATTCAACAAGCTCAGAGACAAATATGGAGAAAAGTGTTGTAGCTATAACCCAACTGGAGCAGGTAAACACATCCCTTCAGAAAAATCCCGTCTTTGTGAAGATAGGATCTAGATGGTGTCCAGAGTGTCGGTCTTTGAAGCCCGTTCTTGATAAATTGGCAATAGAATACCAGGGAAAAGCAACTATTGCTGCCATAGATGCAGACAAAAACCCAGAACTTGCAGAATATTTCGAAGTAGAATTTATTCCTGACTCTTTTGTGATTGTGGGCATTGAAAATGGAACATATGTCTATATGCAGGATAATGGAAATGTCAGCCCAGACAGATCTAAAGCCAGGTTTGTTGGACGAAATGATACTGACGAAGAAATGTTTGAAAAAGTTCTGGATTTCTCCCTTATTCAGCAGGAAAAAGCAGAAGCAAATGAAACGAAACGTTAACTAATAGATTTAATCTCAACGTCCGTATATAAATCGAAAACTAAAGCCTAAGGTAAAATTAAGGTTTCAAATATAAATTAAATAGTAAGGGGATAACTATGGTTTGCCCAGTATGTATAGTTGGAGGAATCGGATTTATTCTCAGTCGAATTTTTGGGCTCCCTGATGTTTGTGTTGCTTTCGTGGTCGGGATGCTGGCGACTTCGATGGCCTACTGGATGAATCATATCATGACAAAAAGATGGAGGAAAAGGAAAGGTCAACTTGTAGTACTCAATATCCTATCCGGGATTATGTTTTTATACTCTTTAAAGTTAATTGGATTGTGGTAAAGTAGAAGAGGAGTACACTTAAAACTTTACACAATTATTTTAATCGTATACCAATTTTCCTCAGTAAAACTTCGTTCTTTAATAATTTTTATATAATCCATTTTCGGTTGTGCTGCAACCGTTGCGCCGATTGATCACGCCGATAGGGTTTGGGGATAAGATTCTCAAACTCAAATATTTCTCTGGTTTTCGGTCAAGCCTTTATTAAAGAAGGCTGTAATCACTCCCCTTGCATGGTCCAAAACGAAATTAGGGTAACTCAGACATCCTCAGCTCATTGAGAATGTAACCTTTCTTTCCCTAATTCAGCCCTCTTGAGCGTAGCGAAAAGGGCTCCGTCCTCCCGAGACGGGACTCGGGTGACGGAACTAGGGTGACGGAACTAGGGCAGCGAAGCATTTACATGTAAGGTGAACATAGAGTGCACAAAAAGCCGACAAAAAGACAGGCGAAAATAAAAATAAAACTGAATGACTGGCAGAGGAAAAGCAATGGCTGTATGGAAAGGAAAGAAAGTGGTTCTGCATACCACTATGGGCGATATAGCAATCGAGCTCTTTGAAGACATGCCGATTACGGCAGGAAATTTCGCAAAACTCGTGGATAAAAGCTTCTACGATGGAGTTATTTTCCACAGGGTAATCGACAAATTTATGATCCAGGGCGGAGACCCGACAGGCACAGGCATGGGAGGGCCAGGCTACGAGATTCCGGATGAATTCACAAACCATAACCGCAATGACAGGGGCACTCTATCCATGGCAAACGCAGGCCCGAACACAGGCGGTAGCCAGTTCTTTATTAACCTTGTGAACAATAATTATCTTGACAAGATGCACCCTGTCTTCGGAAAGGTAGTGGAGGGCATGGATGTTGTGGATTCTATAGGAAAAGTGAAAACTGACCGCCAGGACCGCCCGAAAACCGAAGTAAAAATTCTAAAGGCTGAGCTGGTCTGAAACTTCTTATACTTAGGGGCAACTCCTGCTTTTTATTTTTCCTATCTTTCCAGCTTTCTATTTTTATACATTCTGCTTTTTATTTCTATTTTTGACCATTATTTTTGACCACTATTTTTGACCACTATTTTTTGCCATCATTTTCACCATCATTTTCACCATCATTTTCACCATCATTTTTGAACACTAGTTCTGATCACTATTTCTGATCATATTTTCGGATACAATGATAAAAAAGCCCGCCTAATAAGAATATAATTTCTTTTATCGGAGACTGAAGCCTGTTGAATGTTTACAGGAGAAGAGATTTTTGTGTGGGAAACAGAAGAGGGACTGGATTTTCTGGTAAGTGAAATCCTTAAGGCCAGGTATCTGCGTGAGGGAGAACAGAATTGGGAGGATGTCTGTGAGAGAGTCGCAAAGGCAGTTGCAGTAACTGAGGAAGAGTATCTTGATTTCAAAGACCTTATGGTCAGAAAGATTTTTCTTCCGAGCTCGCCCACGCTCATGAATGCGGGAACCGAACTAGGGCAGCTTGCAGCTTGTTTTGTAATTCCTGTGGAGGACAAGGTTGAGGAAATCTTCGATTCGATAAAAACTGCAGCCCTGATCCAGAAAACTGGAGGAGGCACAGGTTTTGATTTCTCAAAAATACGCCCTGAAGGTTCTTCCAGCTCATGTGGCGATGACGCGACGAGCGGTCCTGTAGCTGTCATGAAGCTTTTTAATGAGGCAACTGAGATCGTAAAACAGTTTGGAAGGCGACGGGGCGCCAATATGGGCATCCTTGATATTTCCCACAATGATATCCTTTCTTTCATCAGGGCAAAGCATGTAGAAGGAGAGTTGAGCAACTTCAATCTCTCGGTTATGGTACCTGATGCTTTCATGGAACTTGTTGAAGCAGATAAGGTTGATGAAGTTTGGAACAGGCAGACAGATGTGACAGTCGGGTGCATATTTTCTGAGATTGTAGAAGGGATCTGGAGAAACGGGGAACCGGGTATTCTTTTTTATGACCGAATAAATAGGGATAACTTCACGCCTGCACTTGGTGATATCTCGGCCACAAACCCCTGCGGGGAAGAACCGCTTCTGCCTTTTGAAGCCTGCAACCTGGGCAGCATAAACCTTTCCTTTTTCGTTATGGATGGAAAAGTAAACTGGGACTTTCTCAGGGAAGTAGCCGGAAAAGCTATCCGTTTCCTGGATAACGAAATTGATAAGAATGCGTATTCTGTTCCAGAGATCGAGACTGCAACTAAGAGGACCAGAAAAGTAGGACTTGGAGTAATGGGGCTTCACGACATGCTTTTAAAGCTCGGACTGCCCTACGACTCACAGGAAGCCCTGGAGCTTGCGGAAAAACTTATGGAACAGATTACCTGGGCTTCGATCAGGGAATCAAGGAAGCTCGCTGCGGAAAAAGGAAGTTTTCCGGGATATGAGGATTCCACATGGGAACTTCCTATGAGGAATGCTGCACTAACCGCAGTTGCTCCGACAGGCTCAATCAGCATTCTTGCCGGTTGTTCGGCAGGAATTGAACCTGTTTTCAGCTGGGTCTACAGGCGAACTCAGACCGTAGGCAGAGAATTTATGCTTGTTCATCCCTTTTTCAAGGCGCATTTCAAATCAAAACTGTCGGAAGCTGACTATGACTGGCTTCTAGATCATGTCTATAAATACGGTACCGTGCAGGATGTGGAAAATCCAGAACTTGTAAGCAAAGAGGAAAAGCAGCTTTTCAGGTCAGCCCTTGATATTGACTGGAAGGCCCACATTGATATGCAGGCTGCATTTCAACGACACTGCCATGCCGGGATTTCGAAAACTATTAACATGCCTGATTCCGCAGGAAAAGAGGATATCAAACAGGCTTTAGTTTATGCCTGGAAACAGGGATTAAAGGGGCTTACTATATACAGGACCGGAAGCAGACAGCATGTGGTACTCAGCCTCCAAAAATTTTAAAATTATATTTGTTGTGACCTGTAAAAAATACAAAGCTGTAGCTGTAAAAGCCTTAAAGTTGTAGCTCATTAAAAACGTCTGTGGCCTCAAACCTGAGTCTTGAGCCGGTAAAGAAATATATTATTAAACAGTACAACAAATATTAAAAAGTGTTATCTTACTAAAAATATATATACACTTAATCACTCTAAATAATATATGACTGATACATTTAAACACCACCTTGAATTGCTAGTCGCCTGTGTCATTTACGGTACCGTTGGAATCTACATGCAACAGCTTGGGGATATGTCCATAGGCTCAATTATTTTCTACAGAATACTCTTCGGACTAACAGCCCTTTTATTTTATCTTGCAATTACCGGAAATTTAGGCCAGCTAGCTCTGAAAAAAAAGAAGAAGTACCTTCTCCTCCTGGGAGTTCTATATGTTTCGCAAATGTTTTCCTATTATTCGGCAATTCGTTATCTAGGAGCTTCTTCAGCCGTTCTTCTGCTTTATACGGATCCGATTTATTTGACTATTCTTGCCCCTCTGCTTCTGGGAGAAAAGAACACGGGAAAAACTATTTTTGCCCTCTTCCTTGGCTTGATAGGGGTTTTCTACATAACAAGGCCGGAAGGAGGTTTTGAACAGCTTGAATTTGGCAGCAGTTATCTTAAAGGAGTGCTTTTCGGGCTTACAGGTGGTCTTTTCAGCAGTGGCGTAATAATTTCGGTTCGTTATCTAAGAGATGAATATAACGGGCTTACCCAGCTCTTCTGGCAGAGTGCAATCAGCCTTTTCTTCCTTTCACCGTTTGCAGTTTCCGTTCCACGAAATGTACTTATCCCAAATCTTCCAGTCCTGGTACTCTTCGGGGTATTGATTACAGGAATCGGTGCAGTGTTTTATATAAGAGGTGTAACAGGCGTAAACGCTATTGCAGGCAGTCTCTTTACTCTGCTTGAACCGGTTTCCTGTATATTCTTTGATTATACGATACTGGGAAGCCCGATTCACAGTGGAATGCTTACTGGCTGCACTTTCATCCTTACTGCAGCAATTGTAATAAGCCTCGATGATTCAGTTTCCCTGAAAAAACTACTTTTCCGGGACAAGACAACCTTTGGCAAAAGGACTCTTGTCAGAAGAAAACCTGTTTTAAGAGCTCCAGATAAATAAAACTCTATATTTGAGCTCTATTTTCTCCTTTTTCTTTCCTTTCTTTTTTCTTAAATTAACCTGCTTCTGTCCCTTTTGAGCGCAACCGTTGATTCACAACCATTGAACTGCAACCGTTAACCCGCAACAGTTGATCCGCAACCGTTAAGATGTTGATTTCGTCGTTGCTGAGATTTTCGGTCAAGCCTTTTTTCAAAAGGGTTGCGAGCAAGCAGTTTTTTCAAAAGAGTTTTGGAACAACCGTTGCGCCGGTTGATCACGCCGGGTAGTGTTTGGGGATAAGGACCTCAAATTCAAACGTTGCTGGAGTTTTCGGTCAAGCCTTTTTTGAAAAGGCTTGTGGTATAACAAAGCTTAAATCAAGTACAGTAATTACTGAATAAATTGATTGGCGCGTGGAAGATCCGTTTCTTTCAGGACAGGTAAAGGCGTTCTTTCTCGAATACTGATATTGTGTTCGTTAAATACTTATTTGAAGTTTAATATATAAGCGGCCGGTAGTAAAGTTTTCCAACAGTCCACCGGTTAGAAATTTATTATCAATACTGATTCAATACTTATTGGGCAGCTGCAGGACATCTTCAGGATAGGACTGGACTGACCGCACTTTCACTTTAGCTAATCTTTCTTCAGGGAGACCCTATATGATAAAAGAAATCACTGCCAAGTATAACGCAGAGCAAATTGAGAAAAAGATAACGCAGCTCTGGAAAGATAGCGATGCTTATCGAAAGACCCGAGAGCACCGCAAGACTGGAAAAAGACTTTTTTTTGTTGACGGCCCCCCGTATACGACCGGACATATCCACCTGGGAACTGCCTGGAATAAGATCATTAAAGATTCCATTCTTCGCTATTATTCTATGAATAACCGTAATATTCTCGAGCGCCCTGGCTGGGATATGCACGGTCTGCCGATTGAAGTCAAAGTTGAAGGCGTGCTCGGCTTCAAATCCAAAAAGGACATTGAGAGCTTTGGGGTAGAGAATTTTATCGAGAAATGTAAGGAATTTGCCATCAACCAGAAGCAGGAAATGACTGAACAGTTCCAAAGGCTAGGGGTCTGGATGCAATGGGAAGCCCCCTACATGACCTTAAAAGACGATTACATTGAAGCTGCCTGGTGGACTCTCAAGCAAGCCAGTGAGAAAAACCTGCTTGATGTGGGCAAACGTTCAGTCAACTGGTGCCCCCGCTGTGAGACTGCAATTGCAGACTCTGAGGTCGAATATGCCGAGAGAACAGACCCTTCAATCTATGTGAAGTTTAAGATCAAAGGCGAGGAAAATACCTTCATAGTCATCTGGACAACAACCCCCTGGACAATTCCTGCAAACGTAGCTGTAGCCGTACATCCTGGTTTTGAATATTCTAAATTCAGGGCAATCAGGCAGGACGGCTCCGATGAGATCTTGATTGCAGCTACCGACCTGATTGATAATGTCCTTAGACAGGGCAGGTATGTTGACTACGAAGTACTTGAGACAATGCTTGGGGAAGACCTGACGAAACTTGAGTACGAAAGCCCTGTTGGAGATCTTGTGCCTGTGCAGAATGAAATAAAGCATGGCATTTATCTGGCCGATTACGTAACTGCAGAAAACACAGGCTGTGTACATATTGCCCCAGGGCATGGTATGGACGACTTTAACGTTGGCGTGAAGTATAACCTTCCAATCCTCTGCCCTGTGGGTCCGAACGGTGCCTATACTGAAGAAGCAGGGGAATATGCGGGCAAAAACGTCAGGGAAGCAAATCCGATTGTTATTGAAGACCTGAGGAAACGCAACAGACTGCTTGCAGAAGGAACTGTTACGCACAGGTACGGGCACTGCTGGCGCTGCAAAACTCCTATAATCTACCTTGCAACAGAACAGTGGTTCCTCAAGATTACAGAGATAAAGGACAAAATGCTTGAGGCACTTGATGCCGTAGACTGGTACCCTGACTGGGCAGGTTCAGCCAGATTTAGGACCTGGGTTGAAGGTGCCCGAGACTGGTGTATTTCCAGGCAGCGCTACTGGGGGATTCCGATTCCGGTCTGGAAGTGCAAGAAATGCGGAAAACTTGAGGTAATAGGAACCAAAGCCGAACTGCTGGAAAAATCCGGAGCAGGCAGTGATGTCGAACTTCACCGCCCCTATGTGGACAAACTAACTATTCCCTGTGAGTGCGGCGGAGAGAAAAAGCGTGTTGAGGACGTTTTCGATGTCTGGTTTGATTCGGCTGTCGCTTCTTGGGCTACTCTGAAGTTCCCGCAGACCAGGGAACAGTTTGACGAATGGTGGCCTGCTGACTTTATTACTGAAGGGCAGGACCAGACGCGTGGCTGGTTCTATTCCCAGCTCGGAGCAAGCATGGTGGGCTTCGGACGAGCTCCTTACAAGAGTGTGCTCATGCATGGCTTTACGCTTGATGCCGGCGGAAAGAAAATGTCCAAGAGCCTTGGAAACGTGGTTTCCCCGATTGATGTAATCGACAAGTATGGGGCTGACACTCTGCGTGCCTATGTGCTTTCCTCAAGCGCACCCTGGGATGACCTTAAATATAACCAGGAAGAAGTGGAAAACGTCCACCGTTCAATCAATATTCTTTGGAACGTTTTCAGGTTCCCGCTGCCTTATATGGCACTCGATAATTTTGATCCGCTTAAGGTCAGCCTTGATTCCGTAAAAGACGCGCTAAGGGAAGAGGACAGGTGGATTCTCTCAAGAGTTCAGTCTGTTGTTAAGGCTGTAGATGAGGCAATGAGCGGGTACTTCCTGCATAAGGCAGTTCGTGAGATTCTTGAATTTACTCTGGAAGACCTCTCCCGCTGGTATATCCAGCTTATCCGTCCAAGGACCTGGACTGAAGCCGATGATCCTGACAAGCTTGCAGCTTACTGCGTGCTTTATGAAGTCTACGTAACTCTTACAAAATTGATCTCTCCTTTTATGCCTTACCTGGCTGAAGAGATGTATCAGAACCTGATCAGAAATGTAGACCCGAATGCACTGGAATCGGTTCATATGTGCGATTGGCCAAAAGTCAATGAAGCTTATCTTGACCCTGAACTCGAAGCTGCCATGAGTACTGCACGTTCTATAGTGGAAGCCGCTTCAAACGCCCGCCAGAAGGCAGGAAGAAAGCTCAGGTGGCCTGTTTCCCGAATAGTTGTTTCCCCTGAAAGTGAGGATGTATCAAAGGCTGTAGAGAGACTGCGCTCAGTCCTTATGGACCAGACAAATTCCAAGGCAATTGTCCTGACGCCCGTTGGTGAGAGCTGGGATGAACTCGGGCTTGAAGTAATCCCTGATCCGAGCAAAATAGGCCCTGTGTTTAAGAAGGATGCAGGAAAAGTCATTCCTGCCCTGCAAAAGGTTGACGGTTTTGCTTTGAAAAAAGCCTTTGCCGAAGCTGGTGAGTTTGAACTATCCCTTGCAGACGGAACAACGGTTACAGTTACTCCGGGCATGGCAAACTTTAAAGAAACCCTGCCAGAAGGCACAGCAAGTGCAGAATTCGATGCTGGTCTTGTCTATGTGGACGCAAACCTGACTCCAGAACTGGAAGCTGAAGGGTATGCAAGGGAAGTAATTCGCAGGCTTCAGGACATGCGGAAGGAACTTGACCTTGTAGTGGACGAAAACATCCGCGTCTCAGTCCGGATCGAAGATGAAAGAGTCCTGAGGCTTGTTGAAACCCTCAAGGATCTGATTGCAGAAGAAGTAAGAGCCGAGATCCTTAACCTTGGCAGTGATATCGATATTTCCGGAGTCCTTGTAAAGGATTGGGATGTCGAAGGCATTGCCATGAAGATGGGTATTGCAAAGAAATAAACTCTTAAAAAGGGTTGAAAATCAAAGAAGTTTTGAACTCAAACTTAAAACGGAAAGGAAACTGATTCATATGGATTTTGCTACCTGGGAACCGATTTACGAACGAATCCTTGAAGACTTCGGATTCGACCGAACAGGTGATGAAAAGGCAGCTCTTTTCCTTTCCCGCATGCTGACAGAAGAAAACACGGTCAGCCTATCTGAGCTCAAAGCAATAATTTCCGGAAAACCTGTCCTTGTCTGCGGAAACGCTCCAGGGCTCAGGAGTGACCTTTCGGAAATCAATTTTTCTGCTTTTACGGTGATTGCAGCCGACGGAGCCGCTGCTGTACTGATGGATATGGGCATTGTGCCTGAGGTCATCTGTACCGACCTTGACGGCAATTCAGAAACTGATATCGAAA
>Ga0268263_1000839_pt1 | contig 35631 bp, 20 predicted proteins | sample Biomet5_FD_190358 | JGI IMG/M metagenome (GOLD analysis project Ga0268263, IMG submission 190358) | Microbial communities from bioreactor (seeded with sewage sludge) at LBNL, California, USA - Biofuel metagenome 5 (SPAdes) (version 4) | ecosystem: Engineered > Bioreactor > Anaerobic >... | reverse complement strand
ACACCTACAATGTCTGATTCCGAATATTTTTTTGTACCAAGATAATAAACAGTTGCCTGACGCATTCCCATACTTAAAAGACTAATCAGTATTCCCGGATAAACTAAAAGAGCAGAAAAGGTTCCTTTCCCTGCGGGTCCAAGTCCTCTAGCAAGTATTACTCCTGAAATGAAACCTACAATTAAAATAAACAATTGAGTCCCAAAAACAGATATTCCATCTTTTGCCAAACTGTAGTTCTTTACCATTTTATACCCTACATTACCTAATTATTTTTGCAGGAATTCCTACTGCGGTTGAGTTTTTAGGTACATCGGTCAGTACAACTGAATTTGCACCAATTATAGCGTTTTCATGAACAGTTATTCCACCTATAACTTTTGCCCCAGAATAAATTATTGCTCCTTGTTTTATTGTGGGATAGGACTTTGGTTCATCTTTATGCCCATGGCTTCCAAATGTAGTTTGTTGAAAAATTGTAACTTCATCTTCAATAATCACTCCTGCTCCAATTATTATGCCTGAAGGATGAGCAAATTTTATTCTATTACCTAATTTAGCTCTACAATCGATTTCATTGCCGCCAAGAATACGTTGTCGATATTTAATAAAAACGAGAGCTCTCCTAGCCATATTAGAGTTTAAATAACAATACCTAGAAATACGATACCAAAATATCAGTTTAAAAGAAATATTCAAAAAAAAGATCGTAACCTTACTCAATAATTTTTTGCCACCGTAGAAAACTAAATCTTGATTTATATCTTTTAAGCAGTTTTTTAAACTATATTTGAGGTCATCTTTAGTCAATTTTTCCAACCTCACGCAACGGTTTGAGATCTCCCATCTTCCCCACATACTTTACTTCGCTTTCTAAATAAAGTCCATAACGTTGATATACAATTTTTCGGATATATTGAGCAATAGAAATCACATCTTTAGCAGTGGCATTCCCCAGATTTACTATAAAATTGGCATGTTTTTTCGAAATTTGAGCACCACCCATTTGATAACCTTTTAAACCTGCTTCTTCAATTAACTTTCCTGGAGGTGCAAAAGTATCGTTCACAACAGGATTACTTAAAAAAACAGATCCACAAACAGGATAATTAAGTGGAAACTTGTTTTTACGATTATCCAGTATTTTTCTCATTTTGGACTTTATTCCTTCTTTTTCTCCAAATTCACATTCTAGCTCAACTTTACAAATTATAGAACCTGAATTCTGAAATACTGATTTTCTGTAAGAAAAATCACATTCTTTTTGGGATAAAGATATTAAGTTATAATTCCTGTCAATAGCCCAGATTTTTTTGACAATGTCCCCTATGCATTTTCCACCGCTTCCCCCGTTCATAAAAATAAGTCCGCCAAGAGTGCCTGGAATTCCAATGGCGTGTTCAAGACCTGATAAACCATTATCTGATAATATTTTTGCAAATTTTGGAGTACAGATACCTGCTTCCGCGTAAACCCTTCTACCCTTAATACTATATTTGGAAAAATTTTTACTTATTTTAATTATAATTCCACGAAGACCCTCATCAGAAAAAAGTAAATTTGTTCCATTCCCTATAACAACTGTAGGAATTTTCATTAAGTCAGCATATTGTATTATTTTGAGTATCTGTTCGATAGTATAAGGTTCAATTAAAACGTCTGCGGGACCACCAATATGCCAGCTACTGTGTTTTGAAAGAGGCTCTTTTAAATAAATATCTCCTACGTTTTTATTAATCAAACTATTTATTTTATCCATATATTACGTTTACCCCCAATGAAATTAATTTTTCTATAAAATTATCATATCCTCTTTCAATCTGCCAGGCATCTGAGATCCGAGTTTCGCCTTTTGCCACCAGTCCAGCTAACACTAATGCGATACCAGCTCGGAGATCAAGAGCTCTTACTTGAGCACCATTAAGGGGATTCCCACCAATGATTTCCAGTATATTACCGTTGATATTATATTGCAAACCCATTTTGGCCAGTTCACTTACATAACAATATCTACCAGGAAAACGCAAGTCAATAATTTTGGAACTACCTTTTGCGCAGGCACCATAAACGGCAAATAAAGGTTGCATATCCGAATTAATTCCCGGGTAAGGGCCAGTACTAATCTCTATTGGATAGGGGGTTCCTCCTCTTACGATCAGGCTATTATCACCAATATAGTACTTTGCTCCACTCTCACGAAGATGTATTAATGGAACTTCAAGATCTCGGAAAGGAAAATTAATAATTTCAATATCTCCACCTGTAATTACTGTAGCAATCAACCAAGTAATCGCTTCCATATTATCAGGAATTACAGAATATTTAACTCCAGATAATTTTTCTACCCCTGTAATTTCTATATGTTCCTGTCCAAATACCTGGATTTTTGCACCCATCTTAGTAAGAAAATTAACTAAATCTAGAATTTCAGGACGAATATGAGGGTTCCAAACTCTAGTTATACCTTCCGCCAAACATCCACATATTATTGCATTTTCAGTAGCACCTGTTGAACGAATAGGTAAGAATATATCGGTGCCTTTTAGCCCATTTTCTGCTTTGGCGCAAAGCATATCGTTCTCGATCCAAACTTTCGCTCCCATATTCCTGAGAATCATTTCGTGTAAATCAAATTTTCTGTCCCCGAGATTGCACCCTCCAGGAAGAGGGACTTTCGCTTCGCCTGTACGGCTTACTAATGCACCTAATATAAGTAAGGTATTACGAATTGAACGTTTTTTCCAGTTAAGAACTGATAAGGGAGTTTCCTGCTCATAAATGATTATTTTATCTTCACTTATCTCACAGTTTTTCCCAAGAGCTTCTAGCATACCAACATGAATTTGAGCATCAAGTAATTTAGCAGGATAATTTGTAAGTTCTATTTTTTCATTTGTTAGTAATGATGCTGCAAGGAGTCTTAAAGTGCTATTTTTTGCTCCACTTATTTTTACTTTCCCTTGAAGTTTAGATGGTTGAATAATATATTCACATGTTGGCACATTCATATCCATCACTTTCTTATTAATGACCATTTGAATCTGTTGTAGATTATTTTAATCAATTTTCATTTATGAACCACTTTGAATACATTCCAAGACCTTCATCAATTTTGATTTTTGGTTTCCATCCGATCTCTTTCCATGCTTTTTCATAACTTGCAAGGGTATGTTCTGCATCGCCTTTTACAGGAGATGTGTAGACAACTTCCGATTTGCTATCATTGATCTCTATTATTTTTTGTGCAAGTTCATTAATACTGATAGAATGTCCCCCACCAATGTTATATACACCTTCTCCTTTTTTCATACAGATCAAATTTGCCTCAATTATATCATCAATATAAGTAAAATCCCTTGTTTTTTCACCATTTCCAAATATATTTATAGTTTCATTTTTCAAAGCTGATCTTGTAAATATGCTAATTGCAAGATCTGGTCTCATTCGTGGTCCATAAACAGTGAAATATCTTAAAGATACACTTTTTAAACCATAAAGCTCGTCGAAAACCCGGCAGTAGTGTTCTGCTAACAGTTTCGAAACTCCATAGGGAGATAAAGGTTGATTTGGATGTTCTTCATCAAACGGTAGGTATTTTACCTTTCCATATACAGAAGAAGAGGAAGCGTTTATGATCTTTTTTACATTAGAGTCCATGGCTGCTTCAAGGAGATTCAAAGTTCCAGTGGCATTTACGTCATGAGATTTCAAGGGATCAGTGACCGAGGTCCTAACCCCCGCTTGGGCAGCCTCATGAAAAACGTAATCTACTCCTTTTAATATGTTTTTCAACAAATGTTTATCCCTTAGATCTCCTTCAACGAGTTCAAAATTCTTATTTTCCATGAAAAAATGTATATTTTTTCTTTTTATTGAAGGATCATAGTAGTTATCAAAATTGTCCAGACAGATAACCTCATTCCCCAATTTTAATAAACGGTCAATGATATGAGAACCTATAAACCCTGCTCCGCCAGTTACTAATATTTTTTCCATTTGTACTCTCCCTTGCACAATTCAAAATCCAACAATTTCCGTTTATGTTTTTATTTTTTTAATTTTATTAATGGATGTTTTGTAAACCACTTTACTGTTGTAATTAATTCGTTTTTAAATTGATGTTTTGGATTATATCCAAAATATTTAGCTCTCGAAATGTCTGCCAGTGAATGTTTGATATCTCCAGGTCTTGGTTCTGCGTGTATTGATTTTATTTTCTTTCCCAGTATTTCATTAATGTAATCAACTAATTGATTAATTGTAATTCTTCTACCACATGCTATATTGAAAACTCCAGTTTTCTCAGACTCACAGGAAAGAATATTCGCATCAACAACATTTTTGACAGAAGTGAAGTCCCTGCTTTGTTCTCCATCTCCGTATATCACGGGACTCTCATCGTTTAAAATTGCAGTTATGAATTTTGGGATTACAGCTGCATATTGAGAATTTGGGTCCTGCCGTGGGCCAAAAACGTTGAAATATCTTAAGCTGACTGTTGGAAGGTCATAAAGATCCTGAAAAACCCTGCAGTACATTTCTCCAGTTGCTTTTGTAATTGCATAGGGAGACATCGGATTTATTGGCATATCTTCTCTTTTTGGGAGAGTTGGCGTATCACCATACACCGAAGAAGACGAAGAAAATATTACTTTCTTAATTCCAGTGTCTTTTGCAGCTATCAGAACATTCAGTGTTCCTGTGACATTAGAGTTATTTGAACTAAAAGGATCTTTCACACTTCTTGGAACACTGGGAATTGCTGCTAGATGGAAAACATAATCCTTACCTTTGAAAATTTCTGTTAAATTCAAGTCTACTATACTGCCTTGTATTACGGTTAAATTTTTGTGGCTTAGTAGATGTCTTATATTTTCAATCTTACCTGTAGATTCATTATCAATAACTGTTACTTCATTATCCTCAAGTAGCCTTTCAGTAAGATGAGAACCGATGAAACCCATTCCGCCTGTGACTACTACATTTTTATTTTTCAAATAATCCCTTCTACGAAACTGTAATTGTATAATTATGAAAGCTGTTGCAGTTTTCTTTTCTGGACTTCTTTTTTAATTTGCTGGATATGTCCTCTTCCAAGGGCTTTAACTTCGCAGCCAAGTTCGAAATATCTTCTGATATCCTTATCCGATAATATTCCAAAACAGTCAATAACTGCGATAGGTCCGCCTGCCATCTTTACGATAGTATCCGGCTTAAAGTTAAGATATTCATTATGTGGAACTGCGAGGATCAGGGCTTCTATATCTTTAATTGCTGTTGAAAAGTCACTTTCGATTTTTAGCTTTGTCAAACCTTCCTGGTTTCTGAAGAAACGTTTCCAGGAATGACCAGAAACCGGATATGTGTCCTGATTTTCCATCTCGTACCAGTGATCAACGTATGGGTCATGAACACGTATCTCAGCGCCCATTTCAGTCAGTTTCCTGACTACAATTTCACTTCCACTGTATCTTGTATCGCCTACATCCTGCCTGTAACTGGCTCCGCAAATGAGAACATCTGCTCCGGCTATATAGTGGCCCATATTCCGAAGAGCATCTCGTGTAAGTTCGGCTACGTGAAGGGCTCTTGTGTCGTTTATATCAATTGCTGTGGGGGTGATCTTGAAGACCTCATCTCCATCCTCAAAGCCCAGAATATGCTTATAAGCCCAGTAACCCAGACCTCCGTCTTTTGGAAGGCAATAGCCTCCAATCCCTGGTCCTGGGAAAATTATGTTACTGTGAGTTGGGCGCATTTTGATTGCATTAATAACTTTTATGAGATCGACACCGTTTCTTTCCGAAAAAAGACTCCATTCATTAAGGAAAGCGAGTATTGTTGCACGGTAGGAGTTCTCAACGATTTTTGCGGTTTCAGATTCGAGGGGTCTATCCATTATGGTCAGAGGATAATCTTTAGTGTTTATTACTTCACTGAGGAACTTTTCAACCTTTGCTCTCGCTTCGTCAGTACAACCTGCACAGACTCTCCAGAAATCGCGTACACTTGCCACATAATCTCTTCCAGGCATAACACGTTCAAAACTATGTGCAAGTAAAGGAGTTGAATCGATTCCACGCTTCTGGAATGCTTTTTTCAGGAGAGGAAGTGCAACGAATTCGGTAGTCCCTGGGGCAACAGTTGTTTCTATTAGCACAAGGCAATCGGGGCAAATGTTTTCTCCAATTATTTTCATGGAAGCTTCAAGTGCTGCCATATCGGCTTCGCCGGTTCTGACATTTCCAAGTTCACACTTTACATAATCGCACTGGATATCTACCACAACAATATCAGCAAGTTTCAGACATTCGTTTGTGTATGTAGCTACTAGCGTTTTTGTTTCAAGAACACAGCGTTTTATAATTTCATCTACTTCTTTATCTTCTGATTTTACAGGAGATTGTCCTCTGTTGATCAGTGGTATTTTCCAGTAACTGCGCGTACTTGGTCTCTGACAACCGATTACAAATTTGCTATAATTCCCGTTTTCGTCTTTCGTATCCGCAATAATCGCAGCCATTACAGCTCCAACAAACCCGACACCCATCACAACGACAATCTCTTTCCCGTCTTCACGAGCTTTGTCCACAAGATCTTTAACTCTTTTAAATTCTTCTTTGTATTCTTCAGGTTCAGGTATCGGAAATTCTTCCCCTTCCGGACTAACTGAATAATTTATAATATTAGAAGTAAGTTCAACGGACTCGCCCTTTTCACCCTGAATGCATTCCTGAATAGATGAATAATTTTTTATTTGAGAAGACATCATTAATCTCTCCGAAAACTTTCAATCCAACTGATTATTTTCTAACTAAATCTCGTATTGTATCTGGCCTTGTGCCGAGAATGATTGCAAGCTTCATATTTTTATCTTGTCTGCGCCGAAAAATCTTATAATCTCAACTAATTTTTATCTAAAAACACTTTATAGTTATTTAATTTATTTGATTCACGTTTATGCCTTATTCGTCAGGATATTTCGGATTTCGATCATTTGATTTCGAGTTCTGTTTTTGTTTTTATATTAATTATTTTCATGAACTCTTTTGCAATATAATTTTTAAATAAATCCTGTTATACATAAAAAAACTTTCCCAAATTATACTAATATTACTGTTTTAAAGGTAAAATAAGAGTTATTAATGTCGAACTGCCTACCTTTGAACTTGAGTTTTCCCACAAACTGTTTATATTAAGTAAATTTTTTATAATTAAGGAAGACCTGAAATCTATCATATTGACCAGAAGCTTTCCCTTGAGAAATTGACCGACACATAGAGAAACTAAAAACAAAACGAATCCAACAAAAGTTATAAATTGTCCTAACGAGGTTACACCTGGCAAACCATTTCTTTTCCAACTATGATGAATAAAGTATATAGAAAAGAGACTCTTTGAACGAGAATTATTAAAAATAACTTAATCAAAGTTGCGCTGACACACTCCGCTGCAAGCAACGGGATATGTTCACGCCACTGCTCCAAATTCCGTTAAAAGAAATAATAACCCTAAACAATTTAGTTTGAGCAGAAGTTAATAACCGAAAATGGAGATCATAGCTCTTCGCTATTTCGAGTGGGTAATTTATATCCACTTCCTATATGTGATAGTTACATGTCTAATATTTAGAAAAGTTTGTTGTTGAAAACCACATTCAAGTTCGATGCTTTTCATTTTGGTCAGACAGCTATGTAACTACAAAATTATTTTCATTAGTCATCGGTTAAGGAATTTTCTTGCCTGAAAGCTATCGATTTTGCATTAGAAGCCGACCTTGTCTTTTGGCCTATTTACATGAAATCGATACCCGATTCCAGCTCAGAATTTATTAAAATATTAATAAATGTTGAGGAAATTGACGCAATTTGTCACGATTCATCACTTAACCGAAATTTGATTGAAATAAACCTATTACTAAAATTGGAAATTAGATTATGATCTCTCGGTTCTATTAAGAAATAAAAGACAAAATTACTTTAATTGATGGCATTAGTATTATTTTTATTGTACTCTTTCACGAGTTAGGTGGGATAAATCGACCAGATTCTATATTTTTGTTAAGATATCTTGCCACATTTGGCCTAGTTTCGTTTACATTCTCATCTGGAATTAAGATGGGGGTAAATCATTCTGCAGAAATCAACGACAAATCATTTATAAGTAGGTATTTTGTGAAGAGATTCACTCAGCTGTATAAAGCATATATTGGATATACACTGCTGGCTTTTGTTCCTCTATATTGCGTCAGTTATATATCAAGTAATTATCTTAACCTAAACTTTGAAGGCATTACACATTTTTGGAATAATTTAAACATATACGGTTTACTTAAAACTCTGGTTGGAAATAATATTGTTTCTTTTCAATTAGGGTATCTAATTTTACTAATTGTAATAACAACTATTTGTTTTACAATTATATATTATTTTCAGATTGATGCTTTATTTTATTTAGGAATTCCACTACTGGTATTTGATGTTATTTATAAGGACACTTTAGAACAGTACCCTAGTATTTTGTTTAATGTCATGATTTATATGCCAGCTTATATTTTTGGAATAGCCTATGGCTACAAGCAATTAGAACAAAACAAACTGTCCGTTTCATACATTTGTTCAACAATTTTTGTTGCAATATTTACTATTTCCGTAGTTTACCCACAATCGTTTGCATATAAATATGCTATTTTATTATATGAAATAACATTCCCACCATTTATGATGCTATCTTCTAGAATACTACTAAATTGCAAATATTTAAAAGAATTACTAATGCTGTGTGGGAAATATTCATTCCAAATTTATTTATTTCATTAGCCGATTATTTTACCTGTTTTGAGCAAATTTATTATCAATATTCTCAAAATCAATTACTTTTTCACTCCATATGGTGTATCAGTCCTTACAATAATAATCTGTGTCTATGTGTACAAAGTGAGTAAAAAATTAAAATTAAATCAGATATTTGAGTAATATAGAACCGACTTTCGGTAAGTCGATATAAAAATTAAAATATTTTTCACGATGCCGTTTTTATCAACATTACTTACGGTCATCCTAAAGACAAGAGAATCGACTTACCTCGTTTTTCTATTTTCACGGTTACTGACCAGAAAGGAATTCCTCTTTTTGCGAGAGCACTCGATGATGGCAACAGTTCCAATAAGAAAGTTCTCATCAAAAACATAAAGAACTAACGCAGAACCTGAATCCTGATCAAAGAGTCTGTCATGTTGCAGACAGCGCATTTTATACTGAAGATAACGTCAAAGAGATAAGAACCAACCCTTTTTTATTTCGAGAGTTCCTGCAACCATCAATGAAGTAAAGGAACTCTTGATAGCAGACTTAATTCTGGAAACATTCTCTGATGAACGTTATTCTTGCTATGCTGTAAAAAAAAGTAATAAAAGAAAATAAATCACCTGATAAGCCCTGTTACAGGCTACCTTGATAAGTCTTCACTACATTTCAGCTTTCTTTTTTGTCCTCTTTTTAGTATTATTTTCGGTCTTGCTTTTAACCTTCTTTTTGGTCTTCTACTTATTCGTCTTTTAATCTGGTGCTTCCATTCACTTTATGCTGCTATGTCAGGTTAATTGAACCTCTTGAACTGCTATGCTCAGCTCCCTGCTGTCTTTACTATTTAGCTCTGGAATCTCACATGGGCTTTCAGGCCCTTCTGGCACATGCAGAAGAATGAGATTTTCGCCTTTCTTTAAGCTAATAGGAATAGATATACTGGAAAAAACTGTACTGATAGTTTGTCTATCTTGAAGAGTTTTGCCATTGTAAACCTCCAGAGTTTTTGGACTGTGGAAACTGCGTGAATTAAAACTTAGTGTAGCATTTCTGGAGCTATTTGAATAAACTAATATTGTAGCATTATTTGACATCCATCGAGTGGGTTCTACATTTAATTTTTCCAGTGAATTCCAGCCGTCTTTTAAAACCATAAATGATTTCAGAGGCTCTTTTTTGACGTGGTACACAATTAGAGAGTCCTGTTCATAGTTTTTTCGTTCCGCGTTGAGATTCATTTGGATTAGTTTTTCGGCAAAGTCAATCTCTTCGTCATTCATATAATTTGTATGTAAAATAATATACGATATGTTATAATAATTTAAAATTGATGTTCCGACTTGATCTATATCCTGGTCCAGGATATCACCAGTAGATTGCAAATAGGTTAATTCCCTTACCACAGGTGTATTTAATTCAAAATCTCTTGCATTGGATGGATATCTGGCAGCCCAGTTACCTATGACAGGTTTTCCATGTATTGTCTGGTAATAAATGATGGTTGAACCTGCTACATAATCTTTAGTTGCAGGGATTTCAAGCAATGCGTAGTTACCTTTATCCTGTGAAATCTCCTTGTAAAATGAGGGTTCATCGACAGGTGATATAGATACAGGAACTGCCAGATATTCGAAAATTATCAAACCGGTTATTACAATTGTAGCCACCTTTTTATTAATCCTGTTGGATTTTAGCAGTTCTGAAGCCCCATAACCCATCAAAACTGCGAATGAGAGCGAAGCAATTACAAAAAATCTGCCGGTTGTCCGGCAATTGTCCAGAAATGGGATCAAATAATACAAAACTAAATACGGAAGAGGAACAGTAGTATTGAATTCTGTAAACGAGGTCTTACCGTTTACATGAAGAAGTGGGCCAAGGCTGATTATCGAAAAAGACAGGGCAGCTATCAGCCAGAATTTTACATATTTGTTTCCTTTCAGTTTATAAACTGCAAATAAAGAGAGAAAAATCACAGTGTATCCGATGAACATCGTGTTTTCACTGGTATTTCCTGAAAAATTGCTGTAAATATCTGTCATAATATTCCCAAAAATGGGGTGCAAAACCGAAGGAAGAAAAAAGCTCAGTAAATCCGCTGAATACATAACCGCTTCAGATGGACTTAATTTTAAAAAGTTATCACTGGATGTTGCTGTTAGAATGTTTTCCAAGGTGAGAGGTATTATACCTATAAATGAGACGAATCCAAATATGGCATACTTGTAAAAGATTCTTTTCAATATTTCTTTATAACCTCTGTTCTCTGTTCTTAAAAAAACGTATATTTCATATACAAACAGTAACATTACAAAAATTCCCATAAACACCATATATTGAAGATCACTCATGGCTACGAGAATAAAGAAGATTCCTGCAAAAAAACTGTTTCGGACTCCGCCTTCTTTAAACATTTTCATTAAGTACAGAGCGCAGAAAGGTATCCACTCAATACTTGTTGCCCCAAAATGGCCAAGTGAATGTACAAAATGATAAGGTGAAAAAGCAAACACAATTCCAGCTATGAAAGAAGAAGTCCTGTCACCAGTCAGATATCTTACAAGCAAATATGTGCCGTATGCCCCAAAAATAAATGAGAATAACCATAGTATGGTGTATACTACGTGAATTTCCATTATACTGGATAACACATATGAAAGGATTTGATTAAAAGCCGACTGAAAGGGTGAAGCCGGGATTCCATCCGGATAAAATATTAAATAGTCGTGTGTTAATTTTGTTAGGTTAGAGTTGAATATGGCTACTGGCGTATACCAGAGTATTCTTATCCACTGAAATGCGTCTCCGCCTCCCGGAATATAATTGCGTATCTTGAAAACTACAGGATAAGTGAGTATAAAAGTTATTAGAGTATAAAGTATTAAGACACTGGTGTGTTCTTTCAAACTTTTTTTCTGAAAATTCAATATCTGGCTATCAACTAAGTGTTTTTTTAGCCATTTCTGTGTACCCGATGTCATTGTACCTCTCATGGGTAAAACTTGATTATCAGTTTACTCGGTTATTTTTAAAGTTTATTTGGGATCAGCCTCTAATCCGCCGCTTGGTTAATTAATTTCGCGTGTTGTTAAATATTATTAACTCGTTTTAGTCCTTTTGAATATTTCTTTTTTAATTTTTTACTCTTTTCAATTTTTCTTTTTTAATTTTGATAGTCTTTTTAATTTTTAGAATCTTTATAATTTTTTTAATTTTTCGTAATCTTTTTAATTCTTCGTTTTCATGTTGCCTCAAAAGTAAACTCAATTCTATAGTTGAGATATTTTATTTGACTATAGGTTAATTTGTACCTAAAGTTTGGAAAAATATCTTCTGTATATTTAAAGTAAACATTTTCCATAATCAATTGTAGAAATGGCTTGAGTTTTGAGACAGCTTGTTTTAATCCTGAGTTTTAATCTTGTTTTGTATAGAATTTTGTAGATATTGTTGAGTCAGTGACCCGGATTCTGCTGAGAGTCATAAGTAACTCTCTACCTTTTTGTGGTAAATTTGCTATTTTTGCGGGTTATTTCTCCGGCTATGTAGAAAACTTTCTGAAACAATATATCCATTAGTTTGAAGTGAATAGCTGGCATATTCTGGCATAATCCTTATTCATTATTTCAACCTTTTGGAACTGAGCTGGATAGGGTTTCTGAGCTGGTAAAACATTAAACCCGAAATAACGCAATTTTACCTGTCATTTTCCAGCTCATAGCTATCATATTTTATAATATAATCATCGTTATTTCTCGAGTTTGTAATCAGTTCTCCTATCAGGCCAAGGGAAATAAACTGAGCCCCAGTGACTGTAAGCAAGATTCCAAGCATAAGAAGAGGTCTATCTCCTATTTTTAGTCCTGTTGCCCATAAAACCATTAAATATATGGACATGATTACTCCGGATAACCCGAGAAGAATTCCTATGCCTCCGAAAACGTGTAAAGGCCTCTTTTTGTATATCATCAGAAATGTAACTGTTATAAGGTCCAGAAATCCTTTCAATAGCCTTTCGACCCCATACTTTGAGTCTCCATGTATTCTCGGGTGATGTTCAACTTCAATCTCTCCTACGGTATAACCTTTCCAGTAAACAAGAGCCGGGATGTAACGATGAAGCTCTCCATACACATTTATGTTTTTTACAACATAGCTATTGTATGCTTTATACCCGCAGTTGAAGTCATGAATTTTAACCCCGGTTATGGATCGAGTTAACCGATTAAAGACTTTTGAAGGTAGAGTTTTCGAAATAGGATCCTGTCTTTTGTTTTTCCAGCCGGAAACCATATCATACTCATTTAGTTTTTCTATGAACCTGGGGATTTCTTTTGGATCGTCCTGCAGATCCCCATCCAGAGTGATTACAATATCTCCTTTTGACCTTTTGAATCCGCAAGACAGAGCTGCAGCCTTTCCATAATTTCTCTGAAATCTTACAACCTTAACTTTAGAGTTTTTTATTTTTTTTATTTTTTCAAAAGTACCATCTGTAGACCCATCATCAATAAAAATTATTTCATATGTTTTTTCAATTAGGTGAGGTAGTGAAAGGGTATTGTATAGTTTCTCATATAATTCCAGTATATTTTCCTCTTCATTATGAACTGGAATTATAATTGATAGATCGAGTTTACTAGACATGCATATCCTCTGGAATGGACGGTGCACTCTGAAAAATACACCGGAGTACGTGCTGTATAAACTGCTTCTGCCGCATACTTTTTCGATTTTTGAATTGATTTTTTTGAGATATATATATATTTAAGATTTATATAAATGTTCATTTAAATGTTAATGCTCATAAAAAACACAACTATGTGTACTACTGTTTATTATTTGCTAGGGAGTACTGTCCAGTCGTTCTAACCAGATGTCAAAATAGTCCAAACCATCGGTACTCAAGCTACCGAGAAAGAGGCTACAACTTAACCCATTCGTACCTATTTCTACTAAATGATGTGAATAAGAGTTTAACTGCAAAGCAGTCCAAACTGTCAGTGCTCAGACTAAGATGTGAGCCATAACTGTAGCCCATTTTGACCTACCCCCACTAAATAATGTAAATAGGAATTTAACTACTTTTCTGACTCTGCGTAGTTTTTCTTAATTGTTTTATTTTGGTTGAAAATAATTGTTCAGTTGAAAGACGAGAACCCTAAATAGATAAACATTGGTCTTGAGCATTATTTCCAGACAAAATATTTTCAAATATTACATATATTAGGAGATGCCAAAATGACCTCTTAGAGATCTTGAGGGGCTACTTAAAAAGACTCAACTCGGTTTAATTTCCAGAATTTCTACTGTTCATTATATTTCTTTCTTTGAATTGATGCAAAAACCAATTTGATTCTCACTCAAAACCTATTTGATTCTCACTTAGCAAGATTTTAAGAATCATATCAGTAAGATTTTAAAAATCATATCAGTAAGATTTTAAAAATCATATCAGGATCATTTTTCAGGATCAGAAACTTTACTGGTTGTTCATAACACTAAATTCACAGAAACAACTTTTGTTTTTTGGTCAGCTCAACATTAATCTGCTGATTCGCAGATTGGGTAGGTACTCTCATGGATGCAGCTGAGGATATAGATCCACACTTTCTGCAGTAGTAAAATTCATTTGAGCCAAGTACCTGCTTTTTGAGAAGTGCACCACAACGGGTACACTTCAAAGAGAATTCAAACATATTATTCACTCCAAAGAGAATTCAAACATATTATGATTATTCCAGGATTAATAATGGTTCAAGCCTTGCAGTATCTTTCCTTGTCCAGTACCCACACACAGAGCAATACTGAAAATCCCTGAACGTATCATTTTCAAGCTTGGAGCCACACTTTGGACATTTTTTTAATAACATATAGTAATCTCCTGTTTTCCAAAGATATATAAGATGGATTTAGAACTTATTGTAAAGTTTTCATTAGATAAGTGATTCAGCCATCATAGATTTTTAATAGTCCATAGAGAAATTGTCTATGTATTCGGCTAAACCAAACCTATAATGGAGGTAATTTGACATTCAACAGATGCTATACAATCCAGGTGTCTATTTTTGGGAGGTGGATTTTGGTTTGAAGGTGTTTTTGATTTGGTTTGAAGGTGTGGTTTGGTTTGAAGGTGTGGTTTGGTTTGAAGGTGTTTTTGATTTGGTTTGAAGGTGTGGTTTGGTTTGAAGGTGTTTTTGATTTGGTTTGAAGGTGTGGTTTGGTTTGAAAGTGTTTTTGATTTGGTTTGAAGGTATTTTTGATTTGGTTTGAAGTGGATTTTGGTTTGGTTTGAAGGTGTTTTTGATTTGGTTTGATGGATTTTGGTTTGGTTTGAAGGTGTTTTTGATTTGGTTTGATGGATTTTGGTTTGGTTTGAAGGTGTTTTGATTTGGTTTGAAGTGGATTTTGGTTTGGTTTGAAGGTGTTTTTGATTTGGTTTGAAGGTGTTTTCTGATTTGGTTTGAAGTGGATTTTGGTTTGGTTTGAAGGTGTTTTTTGGTTTGGTTTGATTTGGATGTGTATTTTGGTTAAGTATTCGTTTTTTTAGACATATGGAAAAAAGATGGAAAGATACGTTTTAATATAATCCTTTTTTAACTTTCCGTCTCTTTTCCTTGTTAATTTCCCATCTCACTTTAATCAAGCTTTAAATCCAAAGCTTAAGCTTCGGTGCTGTTATCAGTGCTGTTTTCAGGCATTCTTCCGGGGCACATTGAGAAGTTACCTCCATGCTGCATAGGATTTTGGTCGGGACACATTCCATGATCCATTCCATGACCCATTCCCGGCATTCCCTGTGAAGAGGACATAATCTCTTTAAGATCTTCAAGGGACTCAGTTGCGTTGATATTGTCCATTAGAGTGGTGAGTTCCGTGATTTTGTCGTTGAGTTCTGTGACATTCTCACCGCTATCATCGGTTATGTTTTCACTTTCGCTCACTTTAGCTTGAATGTGTTCAATTTCTTTTTCAATTGAGTCAACAGCCTGAGTCTTCATATGAGTTAATACAACTTCTTGCAGTTCTGTTGCACTTGAAGCTGCACTCACGTTAGTGGATAAGTCTTCAAGTTCAGTTATCTGCTCATTGATCATCTCAGTCCTGTTTTCATCAGTATTGTTTTCCAGCTGCTTATTAAGCATCTCAGTCATATTTCCGATTGAACTGACAATATCGGTCTGGACATCAGTGTAATTGTCATCAGTTACGTTTGCGATCTGATCAAGATTAAATAATCCAGGCATTCCACAGGGTCCCTGATTCATTCCCTCAGGTCCTCTGTGCTTTCCATCCGGTCCACATCCGTTCGCTTGTGCCTGATTGTGCAGAACATTCTGAAGCTCGGAGGCATTGGATGTTTCACTTACATTAGTATAGAAACTTTGAAGGTTAGCAATTTGTTCACTGATAGAATCAAGTATATCGGCCTGAACGTCGGTGAAATTTTCGTCAGTTATGTTTTGTGCAGGAACAAATTTTGGACTGTTTTCTGCAGCATAGGCTCCTGAAGGGAGAATACATAACACCATTAGTACCGTTGCAAAACGGGAAATTGATTTTAATGATTTTGTCATCTTCATATTCTCATCCATTCTTGACTTATTCATTGTTCCATTTTTCTTGCAGGCTATCAACCTGCTGACAACCTTGAAATTAGCTGGCTTAAATATAAGCTTACTTCTCACGATAAGGAGATTAAAGAGAATTATTTTAAGAAAGAAGCTTTATTATACCTTTAGATTCAGAGTAAACCTTAAAAAGTAAAATTAAAACTTATCGGAGTCCTTAAAAAGCCGTATCTAAAAAGTAGATGACTATTAATTTATTATAAATGTTGTTTAGAGAGCGAATATGTTCTAAAACATAAATACTTAAAAATATAGATAAATTAAAATATAAATATATTAAAACAAAAATGATTAGAAACAGAAATAGACTAAGTTTCTTTGAGCAACTCACCCGTGTTAGAAGTACCTGAATAAAGAAGTGCCTGAATAGAGAAGTGCCTAAATAGAAAAATACTCATGCCCACACTTTAAACAGAGAATATCCGACCTTTTATGCAGATAAACTAAGCGTTAATTTCTTTTTATACAATCTTCAAACATTAATTGAACATTTTTAACTATTTCTTCCCAGTCATAGTTTTCAGCTTTCCGCAACGCGGCCTCTGAAGCTTTTTTGTTCCTTGAGGTATTCCCAATAATTTTTACCACGGCTTTTGCAATCTCCCTTTCCTCAAGCCCCACAATAAACCCGTCAACCCCATCTTCAACAAGTCCCTGTGCAGCATTATACTTTGCTCTAACCGTCACCACAGGAACCCCGCAGGCAAAAGCCTCGATAACCACCATCCCGAACCCTTCCCGGCGTGAAGGCAGCACAAGCACTTTTGAAGCCTTGATTTTCCCGATCAATGCCCCATACTCCTGAAAGCCTGCAAATTCGACATTCTCGCAAACCCCGATTCTCTTTGCGAGTTTCACCAGTGCTACCCTTTCAGGTCCATCCCCAACAATGCAGCATCTGAGAGCTGGAAAATCGGCTTTAAGAAGAGCTACAGCTTTAAGCAGCAGGTCAACGTTTTTTTCCTTTATAAGCCGGCCTGCAAAAATGATATCATAAGCCTTATTTTCAGGGCCGACAAGGAATTTTCCCCAGTTGGGCTCAGTCTCGGAGATTCTTTTAAGGTCAATCCCATTAGAGATAACCGCAATATTTTCTCCAGGCACCCCAAGTCCCTCAAGTCTATCCTTTGTCCACTTAGAGACCGCAATATTATTTTCTGACAGCTTCGAAACTGCCTTCTCGACCAGCAATCCAAAAATTCCTACCCTTCCTAAATATTCATACCAGTAATCATCCCATACTTCGTGCCAGGTAAGTACTAAAGGTACTTTTTTCAGGATTGAAACCACTTTTACGGGAAAACAGGAAAAATAGGGAAAGACACTCACATCTATAAGGTCAAAATTTTCTTTCCTGAGTTCAGGGAACAGTTTCGCAGCGAAGATTATTGCCTCGGAAATCGAGCGTCTACCATTGACATACAGGTTTCGAGCTTTACAGACGCCGTGAAGAGTCATGCCTTCATACTCAAAAGTATTTTCTCCTTCCCACCACTTGACTCCGAAAATGTGTACTTCATGTCCCCTGGCCGAGAGCCGTTTTCCCACTTCATGTATGCGCATTTCTGCGCCGCCCTTGACCCATGGATAAACAGCATCGTACACAAAGGCGATTTTCATTGCACCACTTACCAGTCAGTGTCCACTTCAAGGAGCATTACGCTCAGGACAATTGCCGAAAAAATCATCTGAAGGCCGATAAAGGCAAATACCATTGAAATAACTGCACTTTTCACTTCCGAGAGAGAGCCGTATCCTGAGCTGATCCAAGTGTATACTACTTTTAGCCCGAGCAGGAGGCCTGCAATCAGTATGATTGAACCTGCAAACAGTTCTTTTTCAAGAGAATGGTAATTCAGCCATTTTGCGGTGTTTCCCTTATTATTGGGATACATGCCGCGGATAAGGCCATATGTTTTCAAATAACTGCCGGTAGAGAGCGTCTGTCCTCCGAGGATTAAAAGCATACAGCCTAAAATGAAGGAATGCAGCCTATTTTCTGCCACATCTCCGGTAAGAAGGAGAGAACCGGTTATCAGGGCTCCAAGGACGAAAACCACAGCTCCAGGTAGAAAAAGAAAAGGTAAAGGTCGATATAGCATCATAAATCTTATATGCCGCCAGCCGTCCTGAAATGAGCGAAGTTTGGAAGGAGCCCGGCGAGAGTAATAGGTTATGGGGACTTCTTTTATTCTCAACCCGCATTTCGCGGCTTCAATTATCATCTCGGATGCAAGTTCCATGCCGTGAGTTTTAAGGTCCATTTTCTCAAGGGCTTCTTTTGTGAAAGCTCGCATCCCACAATGAGCGTCCGAAATTTTCGTCCCAAAAAGAAGATTCAGCATTCCCGTCAGGAAAGGGTTACCTATATATTGATGCAGCCAGGGCATAGCTCCTTTTTTGATATCGCCTTTAAGCCTGGTACCCATTATAAAATCCGCATCTCCTGCCATAAGAGGGTCCAGGAACTTATCAAGCTCAAGCAGGTCATAGGTATTATCGGCATCGGCAATGGCAATATAGTCTCCTTTTGCTTCAGCCAGCCCTTTGAGATAAGCGTTTCCGTAACCCTTTATAGGGCCTATAACCTTTGCACCCATTGACGCTGCAATCTCTGCAGTCCTGTCTGATGAGTTGTCAGCAATTATTATCTCCCCTTCTATACCATATTTTTTGAATATAGACTGAGCTTTCTCTATGCAAATTCGGATGGTTTCTTCTTCATTCATGGAAGGCATTACGATAGAAAGAGAGGGCATGTCCAGCTTATAAAGCATTATAGCCTAATAACTATTTTGATAGATCATATCTTTCAGGAATTTGTAGTCCTCTTTAATTCTCAAAGTACTCCCAACAGGACAAAAAATAAAACAGGGAATAGGATCAGGAAATCACGAGTACAGAGCCCAGAGAGAAAAACTCAACTCTTGCTAACAAGCTATATAAGACATCAGAAAACTATTTTTAAGAAGGGACCCGGATTTTCCGGGGATCATTAATCCACTTTGTGTATAATTGGAACCGCTTTACTTACATTTCAATTGGTTTTAAGGGGAATTCGAATGGTTAAGGTAAACGTGATATTCCATAGTATTCATGGTCACATTTACAAAATGGCAGAAGCTATAGCTGAAGGAGCGAGAGAAGTAGAAGGAGCTGAAGTGGAGATTTATCAGGTACCTGAAACCCTGCCTTACGAAGTTCTGGAAAAAATGGGGGCAATCGAAACAAAAAACCTTTTTGCTCATATTCCTGTAGTGACCAGGAGCATGTATGAAGATGTATTCGCAGGAGCAGATGCCCTAATTTTTGGGACACCTACACGTTACGGAAATATGTCAGCCCAGATGCGTACAGTTTTTGACGGCCTTGGAGGACTCTGGAGTAGAGACGCTCTTGTTGGAAAGGTAGGAAGTGTCTTTACTTCAAGTGGAACACAGCATGGAGGTCAGGAATCTACAATCCTCACAACACATGTTACCCTTCTTCATCTCGGAATGATCATTGTCGGGCTTCCGTATTCAGAAAAACGTCAAAGAAGGATGGATGAAATTACAGGAGGTAGCCCATACGGAGCCTCAACGATTGCAGGATCGGACGAAAACCGTCAGCCTTCTGAAAATGAACTTGCAATGGCCCGCTATCAGGGGAGATATGTAACCCAGATTGCAAAAAAACTCACTGGAAGATAAAAGAAAACATAAAAATAAAAAGATTGGAAAACATTTACCTTTTAAGGATGTTCTCCACATTTTTAATTTTTTACCTTACAAATACTCAACCAAGACTCGGGAAAGTCATACCTCTTGATTCAACTTTACCCTGAGCTTTTATCAGACACTCCAGAGTACAGTAAGTTGCTTTTTCCTCAGCCTTTTTAAGGACAAAGAATTCTTTCCCACAAATAGGGCATGTTTTTTTTACGTAAGACATTGTAAACACGCATTCTCAGTAGTGAGTGATTTTTTTAATATTCGTTTTTAAGGTATTTACTAAGACAGCATAATAAAATATAAACTTTCTTATCAAATGTATATATATATTTAATGGGAAATTAAAATTGATTTACTGGACAGATTAAGAGATCTTTATCAAAATCGTGATATTGAGAAGGCCATTTTCAGCTAGCGGCTGTCTTAAAATTAAATAATCTTTATAATCAAATCATAAATTCTGCACCAAGAAATAAACTGAGGATTGCAAATGACAGAGAATCAGAGCCGTATGCAACAATTTTAGGCCAGCCCAACAAAACCATAGAAGATAAAGAAGTTCCTGAAAATAAGAAAAAAATAACCTTCAAATCTGACAAAATAAAGCAACTATGCTCTTTTTGCCAGATTTGGTTCTGTTCTATCGTAAATATTTATACCTGGTTTATGGAAAGAAACAGAAATATAGAGTTTTAGTAGGAATATATCCTCTTTGTTTTGTCTTTCCTTGCTCTAACTTGTGTTAATTCCTTGCTTAAATTTTTATGTAAGCCTTTACTCGATATAACTATATTATTTCCTTACTTGGCTACAATGTACTATTTTTTATCTTCTTCTACAGAGTGACACTCCAAGAAGTCCGATTACTCCATAAATCACTTCGAATCCAGGTGATTTTTTGCTTTCATTTCCAGAAGTATTTGTACTTTGTGTCTGCTCGGGCGTCTGTTCAGCATTTACTGCTGTACTTTCATTATCCTGTTCGAGACCCTGAGTGTCAGGTTCGGACTGTGTTTCATTCACAGTTTCTGTTACATTACTTTGAAGTTCAGGAGAAGCACTTACGTTATCGCTAACGTTTGTTGCTGTACTATCATTTTGCTCAATACCAGTAGATTCAGACTCTGTTCCATTCACACTTATTACTGCATTAGAAGTGCTGACGTTACTGCTAGCGATACCGCCAATGATACTGTTGTGGTGGTGATGATGGCTGCTGCTACTACTGCTACTACTGTTACTACTGCTCTCTTCGTTGGCAATAGCTTCTTCCGTTACGTTTACTACATTAACTTTTGAGAGAGATCCAGCTTCGTTGCTTGCCGTGAGTGTTACTGTATAGTTTCCTGCTTCAGAATAAGTGTGTGTTGGACTCTCATCTTCTGAAGTGTCCCCGTCTCCAAAGTCCCAGTTCCATTCGGTTGCATTTTGGGATAAGTCTGTAAACTCCACAGAGCCACTGGAATTATCTGCACTAAAATCAACTATGGGAAGGCCATTATTGTTTACAGTTATGTCTTGAGTTTTTGTGCTCCAGCCATTCTTATTTTCTACCACTAGGAGAGCAGTATAGTCTCCGTCTGTAGAGTAATTGTGAGTTGGATTCTGCTCTTTTGAAATATTTCCGTCTCCAAACTCCCAGAACCAGGAAGTAGCATTTGTACTGTTGTCAGTAAATGATACGTTCAATGGTGCACTTCCGTAAGTGGGGGATGCAGAGAAACCAGCAACTGGCAAGTTTGAACCGTCCCTATTGGCAGTTACATAGGCTATCTTTGTAAGTGTATCATTTCCTTCAGGTCCCCATACTACTAGTGTAACATTATAAACACCAGGTTTTTTAATATTATGGTGAGTTGTTATGTTTTCACTATTGGTTCCACTGCTGAAGGTGGTAGCCCCTGTTTCGACGTTTTCAAATATCCACTTCCATTGAGTGACATTACCAGTGACGTCACCCGTAAACCTAGTAAGTAAAGTAACATTTCCACTTGTAACGTTAGAGGAAAAATCATTAATTGTTACATTGCCTGCTGCTAAAGCTGTGGGCATTAGAAGTATAACCAACGCTAATAAAACCATAGGCAAGAAAATTTTTTTCATGTCGAGTTCTCCTCAGGACTAGTGCACTTGATGTGCAAAATAAAGCAAGAGCAAATTTACCCTGAACATTAGGGTTCATGCAGCTTGAAGATTTATGCCGCTTATTTTTAGCTCAGTTGCCTAAGTCCCATTTTTTTTGACTGTCTACTGGCTGTTCGCCGTTTGACAGTCCCAAAATTGACTGACTTATATATAAAGCTATTTTTTAGAGTCCTCAAAAAAGGATTTATTTTTTAGGGAATATTTCGCATTATTTAGTGGATTAGTTTAGTATTATGGGTTTTTCAATTAAAGTAAAATTGAAAATTTGTTTATTTGTTCTTTAATGGATTAATGAGATTTTAATTTGAATTTAGAGTTATATTACCTTATATTTTAGCAATAAACTTTATATAATAGAGAAAACAGATTCAAGAGTCACAATTGAAAAAAAAGTAAAATAAAAATATAAAACTTTAATTTACTTCAAATTTTATTTTAAAGCTTAATGGAGACTACCCTTTTAAAAATGGAATCTTACAGGTATAATCTTAAGAGAAGAACTTTGGATATATATTTATTAATGAAATAAACAAAATATATCCCTATTTAAAATTATTAATTCAAAGGCCCCTGCAACTCTGTAAAAACTTAAGTAAGTTACTTTATAAAAAAGTGATATGTTTTTATAAAAGTGAATCTTCCACCGACCCATGTTATGGCAGTTTATAGGAGACTAAACTTATTATTTGCAGCCAGCAAAAAAACCAGAAAGAGGTATTTTTGACAATGTATCTTTTTTAGACCCCTTGAAAAATGATTAGTTTTTTAAGGGATATTAAACCTTATTTACCCAATTAAATGTAGTGTCATCCCTTCCCCCATTAAGGTACATTTATTAAATGATCTATTTGCTGTTTAAAGGACTTAAATACTTTAATTGGTAAATTAAACGTTGATTTTTCCTTACTTTTAACATTAAATTTTGTATGAATAAAAACGACATCAGATGCCTTATTTATAAGTAAACATAAATTGTAAAAGAATAAAGTATTTATCCCGCTCTCTTCTTGATTTAAAAGAGTATTATAGATTATTTATCTAAAAAATTGATTTTTAGAGTGTACCTTAATTGGGGAAACTCTAAATGCATACCTATTATTCAAAATAAGCATTGTATACCCTTAGTTTTAGTACTGATTTGGAAGGACCCTAATCTTTTTGTTATTATCCTAATATAGGACTTAGCGGTTGAAATGGGAAATCTATAGCATTAAACCTTTAACCGTCTAAAACTCATACTTAATTGCAACGTTTATTGTACTTGATTTTGGATTTTAAGTGCATAAGTCCTACTAATATTTAGAACTGCAAATGAGCAAGACATTTTAAGGCTAAAAGAGTAAAATATAAAACTAAAATCCGATTCTTATTAAAATATTCTGTACCAAACTATTTGAGGAAATACATTCATTTTTATAATGAGTTCAAAAAAAGATAATTCAACCGGGCTGGGTCACTATATTTTGGGAACCTGAATTGAAGTTTAAATGTCCAAGTTGTATTATTTGTAGGGTCATGAAAATTTAAAAAGCAGGGGGATCTGGGATTAGGCCGCTAATTTTTGGAAATGGGAGAATCCTGATCTGTGAAGACGAAAAAGGAACTATAAGGGATATCTATTTTCCATATGTAGGACTCGAGAATCATGGAAACTCTATAAAGGTTGGCATATGCGATCTTGATTCCCTTTATTGCAGTTGGCTTGAAAACTGGAAGATTCGACAGAGATATAAATCCGAGTTTAAGGAGGAGTTCTGTAAGCGTATCCTTGAAACCTCAGAAGAGAACAGGGAAGGCGTAAGAAGAAAAAAAGAGATTCTGGAAGGCAACCAGGAAGTCCCTGAGGCCTGCATGGGAGTTGTCTCTAATATAGGGGAAACAGTGTTCGAAAATCCAGAAATTGGACTCCGAATCACGGTCTGGGAAGCTGTCCACCCCTCGGTAAATATTTTTTACAGGACTTTTAAGGTCACCAATACCTCTAATAAGCCCAAACATTTGCGCCTTTTCTCAAACCAGAATTACCGAATTCTTGAGACCAAAATCGGAGAAACGGCTGTAATTGATAAACATACGCTCATCCATTACAAGCGCGACCGTTATTTCCTGCATGCAAGTGACCCTGCATTTGACCAGTATGCAGTTGGAACTGCTGAATGGAGAGGGCTTGAAGGCACCTGGAGAGATATGGAAAGTGATGCCTCCCTTAGTGGGAATCCTGTAGCGCACGGCTCGGTAGATTCCACCCTTGGCTGGACCCTTCCCGAACTGAAGCCAGGAGAATCGACAAGGTTACACTACTGGATAGTTCTTGGAAAAAAGTACTGCAGCGTGCTTCAGATTCATAAACAGGAAAAGGAAGCCGGAAGAAAAACCCTTTTCTATCATAGCTTCAATTTCTGGAACTCTTTTATTGAGAGAGTATCCGTTCTTCCGGAATTTTCCCAAATGCCTCAACTCCCTCAAAGTGTCTTAAAGTGCTTTTACAGAAGTCTCCTTACAGTTGTCGCCCACATGGATATCACGGGCTCGATAATTGCATCCTGTGATTCGGATATAAAGCAATTCGGAGCAGATCTTTATACTTATTGCTGGCCAAGAGATGCAGCCTGGATCTGCCTTGCGCTTGACAGGGCGCGGTATCACCACCTGACTTTCGAAACTTTCGAATTTTTCTCAAAAACCATCACCCCTAGAGGAAACTTCCTTCACAAGTACACACCTGCCGGAGACTTCGGGAGCACATGGCATCCTGTCCCTATGATTCAAATCGACGAGACAGGACTTCCTCTTTATGCCCTTTATAACAACTGGGAGATTGCAAAGAGTGTCTGGACCACAGGCAGGTATTACAGAAGGCTTGTGATTCCCACAGCTAACTATCTTATAAAAGCCATTAACACGAAAACAGGTCTTCCAATTTCGAGTTTTGACCTCTGGGAAGAACGAAAAGGCATACACACCTACAGCGCATGTACTGTCTATGCCGGCCTCAACGGAGCCTATGAACTCTCCCGCTCTCTTGGTGATTATGACAATGCAAACATCTGGAAGGAAGCTGCAGACCTTATTCGGAAGTCTATTCTAGAGAAACTTTACGACAACCGACTAAAACGTTTCCGCCGTTCGCTTGACGACCCTACTCTTGATTCCTCAATCTTTGCAGTCTGGTACTTCGGGATTCTCCCACCCGATGACCCCAGGATCGTCCGGACAATGAAGACTATCGAATGCGAACTTAAGCGCCCCTCAGGTGGGATCGCCAGGTATGTTCACGACACTTATTTTGGCTATATGAACAGCTGGATTCTCTGCACTCTCTGGCTTTCACAGTGGCATTCTGCAGTTGGCAACCTTGACCGAGCACTCGAACTCCTAAAATGGTGCGCAGCTCACGCCCACCCCACCGGCCTCTTATCCGAACAGATCGATGATAGAGGTAACCCTGTATCTGTCCTCCCCCTAGCCTGGTCCCACTCAACCTACGTCCTCGCAGTCCTCGAATACCTGCAAGCCCTTGAGAAAAAAAAAGGTAGTTCATGTAATTAGTCGGAAAAATAAAAACGACAAACGATTACGAAAAAAATGGAAGAATCGTCAATTTCTGCCCCCCATAAATCAGCTCTATTGCCTCTGCTCGGTATCTTCATAATTCAGCCCTCTTGAGCGAACAAAGTTAGCGAAAATGTCTTCGTCCTCCAGAGACGAGACTCGGGCGTTAAAACATTTTTTCGAAATACAGGTACCCTGCCTCTTCTTTCTGGAAAGTAAAGCCGTGCTTAAGGTACATGTCTATCGCTTTCGTGAGGGTTGAATCGGTTTTAAGAAACACACCTGAGCAGTTATTCTCAGCAAAATTGAGAGCAGTCCTGAAGAGCTGTTTTCCGTTGCCTTTACCCCTGAAGGCTTTTTTAAGATAAATACGCCGGATTTCGCACCGATTTCCGCCAAGTTTTCGGACGCCTGCGGTACCTACGACTTTGCCGTCGACGATCCCTACGAAAAACGCGCCTCCACTTCCAAAATAATAACCATTTATGTCATTGAGGTCGGCATCTTTTAGTCTGTCGGGTTCAAAGCCGTGTTCCTTCAACACTCCAAGCACAACATCACGGACTTCTTCCTTTCTGGAATCGTCGTATATCTGGATTATCATTTAATTTACTCCACAAACCGCACAGTTCATTTCCTATTTACCTGTCGGTTTTCAGGCTCTTCCTTAAGGGTTCGGGGTTCAAATAACTCTGGGAACCGAGATATTTTTTCGGGTTTTTGAGAAAGTCAAGGGAAACAGTGTAAAATATCTCCGTACCAGTAATCAGGATATCTTCATCAATATCAAACTTGCAGGAGTGATTGATTTCCACTATCTTTTTTTCCGGGTTTAGGTCACCAAGAGAAATGAAAATTCCTGGAACTTTCTGCAGGTAACTTGCAAAATCTTCAGCGGCAAAGGTTTTTTCGAGTTCAGGGTAGATTGTAAGTTTCGGGAAACTCTCCTGCAGCTTTGAATTTACAGCATTTGTGAACATGGGATCATTCACAAGGACAGGATAGCCATGCAGTATATCAAGCTCATAGTCCGGAAAACCTGAAAATTCGTCTCCTGGCTTTACGTATCTTTTTACTACCTCATCCAGGCACTCTTTCATTGTCCTATCAATGATATCAGTAGTCTCCCGGTCAAAGGATCGGTAACTTCCAAGAATCTCTACAGTATCAGGAATTCTGTTGAACTGGGCTCCTCCTCGAATCCTTCCCACTCCAATGATATACTTATCCGGTTCAAGCTGCTTTTCCAGGGCTGGATAAAGGTTATTTAGAAAATCCGTTGCTATTCTGACGGGATCAATGCAGCTTTTAGGCTTTGAGATATGACCCCCCTTTCCTTTAATAATCACTTCAAAACGATTGGTGCTTGCCATGAAAGGCCCGGGACGGAAACCCACACTTCCTGATTCATGATTGGTAAAGATGTGTATACCCATAACTGCATCCACACCTTCAAGCCCTCCCTCTGCAATTACCCTCTCCGAACCTCCTGGAGGAATTTCCTCGGCAGGCTGGAAGATGAGACGAACTTCCCCTGGAAAATTCCTATTCTCCTGAAAAAGCCGTGCAGCCCCAAAAAGCATTGCCATATGTCCGTCATGTCCGCAGGCGTGCATTACTCCATCGTTTCTGGAGATATAGTCGCTATTTCTTTCAGTCAACTCTTCCTGTACCTGCAGCCCATCCGTATCTGATCGAAGGGCGATACAGGGACCAGGTAACTTCCCCCGAATGCTTGCAAGTACGCCGGTATCTGCAATATTTCTGGCTTCTACTCCCAGCTCTCCAAGAATTTTCAGGATCTTCTTCTGGGTCTCGTATTCTTTAAAACTGAGTTCGGGGTATCTGTGAAATTCGCGCCTTAGCCGTATAATCCAGGCTTCAAGCGCTTCTACACTCGGATTTTCTCTCAAAAGCATTACCTCGGATGTTCTGCATCTGCAGTCTATTTCGTTTACTGATTCGTAATATTTAAAGTTTGTAAGATTTATTGAATATAATGTTCATAATGTTCACTGAAATGTAGTATTCAGTCATCGTCTTCGGTTAAGTGAGGAAACGTGACAAATTGCGTATATTTCTACAACATTTACCAAATTTTTAATAAATTGTGAGCTGGAACAAGATATCGATTTCATGTAAATAAGCCAAAATTTAAAGCCGGCTTCTAATGCAGAATCGATAGCTTTCAGGCAAGAGAATTCCTTAACCGATGACCAATAAATATTCAGTATATTTTTAATTTAATATGTTTATTTGCTTTTTAATTCCTTCAGTGTGTATCCCTTAAGTATCTATAACTCCAGGTATATTATTCCATTTTTTGTATCCTTTTCAAATTTTAGGGATGAGTTTGTCCAAAAAGTCAATAATGGCACGTTGTAAGATTACAATAGGTGTATAGTATCAGTTCCGATATAATACTGCAAATTTTAAAGATACAGTTAGTTACAACACCTTTCGGATAGGCTCTAAGCAAAGGTGCTTAAAAACAAAATATTAAATAGCTATTAATGCACGACACCGCTTAGGCGTCTGTTCAGTTGCCAGAAAAAGAGAAAGCAATTAAAAACCATAAAGAAAAAACATGATCAATAGCCATAGTTAAGGAAAATCAGCTCACTGAAATTGCCTGTTGAATCTTAATTAAGATGGCTATTGACCTCGTTTTGCCCAGATTGAATTTTATGTTTTGTATTTAGTTCTGCTCATTACTTATACGGTGCTCTCTGCATTATTTACGATTGTATTATAATTGTTGGTTATAGTACTCCCTGAATTCTTCCCATTATATATTTTACTTCCTGAATTCTCCCCATTATTTGTGGTGCTTCCTGAATTCTCCCCATTATTTGTGGTGCTTCCTGCATCGTCCCCATTATTTACGGTGTTTCCTGCATTTTTCCCATAATTTCTGGAGCCTGCATCATCTCCATTATTTATGGTGTTTCCTGAATTCTCCCCATTATTTGTGGTGCTTCCTGCATCATCTCCATTATTTGTGGTGCTTCCTGCATTTTCCTCATAATTTCTGGAGCCTGCATCATCTCCATTATTTATGGTGTTTCCTGCATCATCTCCATTATTTATGGTGCTTCCTGCATCCCCACCATTATTTATGGTGTTTCCTGCATTTTCCTCATAATTTCTGGAGCCTGCATCATCTCCATTATTTATGGTGCTTCCTGCATCATCTCCATTATTTATGGTGCTTCCTGCATCCCCACCATTATTTATGGTGTTTCCTGCATTTTCCTCATAATTTCTGGAGCCTGCATCATCTCCATTATTTATGGTGTTTCCTGCATCATCTCCATTATTTATGGTGTTTCCTGCATCATCTCCATTATTTGTGGTGCTTCCTGAACTCTCACCAATATTTACGGTGTTTCCTGCATTTTCCTCATAATTTCTGGAGCCTGCATCATCTCCATTATTTATGGTGCTTCCTGCATCATCTCCATTATTTATGGTGCTTCCTGCATCCTCACCATTATTTATGGTGTTTCCTGCATTTTCCTCATAATTTCTGGAGCCTGCGTCCTCAGCATTATTTACGGTACTTCCTGCTATACCACCATTATTTATGGTACTTCCTGCTCCATCCCCATTATTTGTGGTGCTTCCTGCTCCTGACCCGGCATAATTTCTGGAGCCTGCATTCCCAGCATTATTTACGGTGCTTCCTGCATCCCCACCATTATTTATGGTGCTTCCTGCTCCATCCCCATTATTTGTGGTGCTTCCTGCTCCTGATCCAGCATAATTTCTGGAGCCTGATCCATCTCCGTTATTAAGGTTGCCGCCTGCTACACTACCACTGTTATAGGTGCTTCCTGCGTTAATCCCATTATTATATGTGTTTCCTGCATCCTCATCATAATTTCTGGAACCTGTTCCATCCCCGTTATTAAGGTAGCCGCCTGCTACATTACCACTGTTATAGGTGCTTCCTGCACTTGCACCATTGTTTTCGAAGTTTCCTGCTTCAGATCCGATATAATTTTTGGCTCCTGATTCATCCCCGTTATTAATGTAGGCGTATGAGTTCTCACCAATATTATGGTAGGCGCCTGCATCATCTCCATTATTTGTGGTGCTTCCTGCTCCTGACCCAGTATAGGTTCTGGAGCCTGCATTATCCCCACCATTATAAGTGCTTCCTGATTCCTCTGCATAATTTATGGTACTTCCTGCATCATCCCCACTGTTTTCGGTGTTTCCTGCATAATCTCCATAGAATCTGGAGCCTGCGTATATTCCATAATTAAAGATTGCTCCTGCGTACGTTCCATTATTAAAGGTTGCTGCTGCGTATGTACCATTATTTACGGTGTTTCCCGCATTACTTCCATTGTAGAATTTACTTCCTGCATAATCTCCAAGATTTTCGGTACTCCCTGATGCGGTACTCCCCACTGTGTTCTGATCACTATGACTGTGCTTCCCCGATGATAGTTTGATAATTTTATGTTCGGTGTTTCCTGCATCCGGTACATTGCTAGCTGTGGTGAGATTGTTAACTGTGAGAGTGTTAATTGAGACATTGATAAATGTCACATTGATAAATGTCACATTGTTAAATTCGACATTTTCCAATGAGACATCTTTAAATGTGTCCCCTGAGTTCACCCCATCGATATATGAAATATTGTTTAATATATCCTCTTGATCTGCATATGTATTAACTGAATTGCTGTTATCTCCCGTGTTGTTTTTTGCTGCTGCTGCAGTTGTCAATAGTATTAAGACTATGAAAAAATAACCTGTCTTTTTCAAGATATCAAATACTTGTTTTCCCATTTGCTCTCATTCCCCACTATTTTCCAGATTTGATACATTTTTAAATTTAGTATACTCTCTATTCACTTCCATTATATAGGCAGATTTTATATATACTATATTTTAGTATTTATAATCAAGTTTATCTTTAAAAAAACGTTATTCAAATAATAGCATAGAAACTGGAAAATATATATGTATGCAAGGCCTAAATTAATATTAGTATTGTTTTGATAATCAAAATATAAAAAATATAAATAAATATATTAAAAGATATAATAATCGGTTTTTTTAAAAGGAAAGTAAAAATAAAGGAATTAAATTGTTTATTTTGATAATCAGTATATAAAATAGGTTCTGAGACCAAAATAGGCTTTAATATTTTTAGATATCAAAAAATAAATTTTATTTATTATTAAAAGTAATAATAAAATTGAATAAAAGCTTAATATATTGACAAATTATATTTATTTGTAATTACAACATCCGGTTTTATTATTTATTATACTAAATTAAATATCAAAAATAAGGATTTAAAGTTTTTTAAACATAAAACTAAAACTATTTATCCCTTTGAATAACAAATAATTCTATTACAATGTATTTTTTTGTGGAAATAGCTAAAGTCACGCTCAATTTTCTAAATAAGGCTCAATAACCCTTAAAAAATGCTTTATTCTTATCCTTTATTGCAAAGAGGAAAAATCCGATATTTTATCTGTGAAATACAGGTACTTATCATCTTTAAGAGAGTCTTGTAAAAGGATACTTAACTATTTTCCAGAAACCAAGCCGCCCGCAATTTAATTTTAGTATGTTATATTTTAATTATACTTTGTTTGCGTTTTATTTTATCCTTTCAGCATATTTCCCTTCAGTATTTGTAACTCCATGCATATTATTCCGTTTTAGTACGGCATTTGCTCCAGAACTAAACCTGATAATTATATACAGGAATATTACAATACATTTCCTATTATTTATTAAATTATTATAAAGCCCAGCCTTTAAGGTTCTTTAAACCCGAGTACTCTAAAGTACTCCTATAAGTTCCAGGGATGATGGTATAAAATGCTAAAAACACGCCTGAGGGATTTTCTTGTCACGAAAGATAACTGGCTTTTTGCGGTTTCCGACTATTTCCGTAGGGATGGAATCCGCGCCACACTACGTTACGTGCCCGATGAGAACGGGGAGAGGGAATTAAACGGAGTACGATACAAAAAATATGATTTTGGTCCGGCTTTTGAGTTCATGAGGAAGCACAAGCCTGAATGGGTGCAGGATGTTCATGTGGTGCCTGAATCTGAGGTAAAACAGGTGCTTCGTCCTGCAGATGCAATTCCCAGGCTTGTAAATTCTGACAGCCGCGTAAGGGCAATTGTAAAGACCCTTGACCTGGCAGGCATTCCCAGAACAAGCATGGGAGTTACTGGCTCGATGCTCACAGGCCTCCAGAATGAAAATTCGGATATTGACTTTGTTGTATATGGCCCTGTATGGTTCAGGGCAAGGGATGCAATAACTGCTGCAAAACAGCAGGAAGGGCCCATTGAAGAAATTGATGAGGAGATGTGGCAGAGAATCTACAGAAAGAGAATTCCGGAGATTTCATTTGATGAGTTCATGATGCACGAATCAAGAAAAGGTAACCGGGGCATGGTCGAAGGCACTTATTTTGATCTCCTTTTCGTAAGGGAATGGGACCAGATAAAAAAACCTCTTCTGCGCGGGAAGGACACCGTCAAAATGAAAATCGAAGCCAAAGTTACAAATGCTGACTTTGCTTTTGACAGCCCTGCGTATTACAAGGTCGAACACGATGAGATCGACCACGTGCTTTCATATACCCATACCTATGCAGGCCAGGCGCTTCCAGGAGAGGTAATAGAAGCTCGCGGCATCGTCGAAGAAGTCGGAGACATTAAGCGGCTTGTGGTGGGCACTTCAAGGGAGCCAAAAGGGGAATGGATAAAGTCCCTTACCTGGCTTGAGAAGTGCGGGTATATCTAAAAGAGGTCTATTTGTGGGGATAAAATCTCAGAAAATTTCCCGAACGATGCCTGCCACCTTACAGGACCAATTCAATTATGTGGCTCGCTATGGGATTTCAAATTATACACTTCAAGCTGTGATACGTTTTGGAAATAGGCTGGATGAGGTGAAATTGGCTCGAGCCGTAAGATTGTCCACTGACGCCGAGCCTGTACTGGGCTGCCTGTTCATTGAAAGGGACGACAGCCCTTTCTGGCAACGCCTCGCTTATCCCGAAAGGATTTCATGGTGCAGGCTGGAAGAAACGCAGGATAGGGAAGAATCAATTATGAAATTCCTGCTGGAGCCTTTAAGCATGGACCATGACCCACAGGTGCTGGCACTGCTGGTGCGATGTGGTCAGGAAGATACTTTATGTATCAAACTTAATCATGCCTGCTGTGACGGTCGGAGTGCCAAAGAATACCTTAAACTACTGGCTGGTATATATACTCAGCTTTGTATAGATTCTTCTTTTGACCCTGAACCGAACATACAAGGAAAAAGAGACCAGAGTACTGTACTTGAGGCCCTGGGAATAACTGACCTCAAGTCTGCTTTCACTTCTGAAAGTGAAGAATCAGAGCCTACATGGGCTTTTCCCTGGCGACAATCTGGAGAGCCAGAATCGATACGGTTCTCTATAAGCAGAATCTACCAACGAGATTTTCAAAGTATTTTGGCCTATGCAAAAATCCACGGGGCAACAATAAACGATATTATCCTGACAGCTTTCTTTCGGGCGTTATTTAACATGATAAAAACTGAATCTGATTCTCCTATGGAAATACAGTTTACAGTGGACTTACGCCGTTATTTGCCGGAAGGAGAAAATATAGCTATTTCTAATTTATCTGGAATAGAAAGTTTGAGGCTGTCTGAAATCAAGTGTGAACCTTTTGTTGCCACTCTGGAAAGAGTTATATCCATCATGAAAAGCATTAAAACTAGCTTTCCAGGAATAAAAAGTGCTCTTGCCTGTGAATTAATGTATGGTATGGGTTTTCGGGAAGTTCTTAGGATGAACAAAAAAGAATGGGAAAGATCTCTAACAAGTGGAAGGTCTTCTCCGATGCTCACTAATTTAGGAGTTATCAGTCCTTCCCCTCTTCGTTTTGGAGAAACAGTTATCAAAGACGCTTACTTGGTAACTCCGGCCTTCCATGCCCCTGCTTTTATGCTTGGGATTTCAACCTACCAGGAAACACTTACTCTTACAGCAGGTTATTATGAACCTGCTATACGGAAAGAGAATGTAGATTGTTTGCTTGGCCTGGTTGCTGGTGAGCTGATTTCCTGCCATGACTCTTGAGAGTATGGCTGCCTTTGCCTTTATTACTTTCCTGACCTCTTACTTTCCTACTTGTTTCTTTTATTTTTGTTCTGTCCTGTTTTGATAATTACCTTTGCTTCCTCTTACTCAAGATCACATACGAAGTCAGAAATCCGATAACAGTCAAGAAAACACAAGGGGTCGGAGCATCTTTTTTTTCGTTATCAAGCTCTAAGTTTATATTTGTTATATTTTCTTGTTTTTCTCCTTCAGACAGATCACTTTTATTATTAACCCTATTTTCTTCATTTTTAGTTTGAAGGAATTCAATAGATCTGGTATTTATTTTCATACTTGAGATCGCAAAGGGAGAAAAGCCTGGAGTTTCTGCGGTAAAGTAGAAGTAAACTTCATCTTCTCTACTAAAAGTTGTGGGCAGTGAGTTCCATACTCCCTCACTGTAGCGATACAGGGCTACATTATCTTTGCTGACTCCCTGTTCGGTAGTCCAGGCCTTGCTTACCCTGAAATTTATGCGGGCATTTTCGAAATTTTCCTGGCTTGAAAAGCCACTATTCCCAATCCAGAGATTTACATTCCTGTAGACAGTTCCGGATGCAGGTTCCTTAACAATTGAAGATGTGTTTTTTAGTATTTCTACAATAGCAGTTGTTTTTCCGAAATTCTTTTTTGGATCGAATTCCACGGTGATGATTTCATTTGCTTCGCCTTTAAAAGTGAAACACGTGTGAATGCCTTTGAAAACCTGTTCATTAGAAATTTCCTTCAGCTCGACATTCCTGGTTGATTCTGGAGAGCCTGCGCCTCCCCCGCCTCCTCCACTATTTCCTCCACTATTTCCTCCACCATTTCCGTCACTATTTTCTCCGCTACTTTCTTCATTTCCCACGTTTTCTTCAGAACTTGATGATTTTTCGGTTACAGTTATATATCCTGCTTTTGCCCGGGTACTATTTCCAGACGTACTATTTCCAGACGTACTATTTCCAGACATACTGTTAGTCGCCTTTAATATAACAGTGTAGACTCCAGGACTCTCGTATGTGTAAACCGGATTCCTTTCGTTTGAGTCAATATTCCCGTTTCCATCAAAGTCCCACTCCCAGGAATCAGGATTGAAGGTAGATAAATCCGTGAACTGAACAATCAGAGGGGCAGGTCCAAGGAGAGGAGTTGCGGAAAAGTTGGCTTCAGGCGGAGAAGTAACCACTATTTCTGAAAATCCTTCCACAGGTGTAGCAGGAACAGAATAAGCATAAATCCTGCCAGAAAGTGTAAAGTTTCCAGGCTCGGAATTCGAAGGCACGGTCACATTATATACAACTGTCTTTTCTTCCCTTGCTGAAAGGTTCTCAACCCAGATCCATTCTAGAGTGGATGCTTTGAATGTGCTGGTTTCCTGGAACACAGCCCCATTATTTTCCCACTGGCTTACCTGCCACCCTTCAGGAAGGTTTTCATCGAGCGTCAAGGCTTCAATATCCCGAGTTGTAATTATATGTACAATCACCGCGAAACTTTCGCCTGGATTAACCGTTCCAACAGAAAATTCCCGATTTGCTTCTATCCCTGTGGCTGAGGCAGGGAGGATTGTCCAGGCAAACAGAATAATCAGAACGAAGCCTGAAATAAGGCCTGAGAGTTGAATCCGGCTTTTATTCCTGAAGGCTTTGATG
>Ga0268263_1000838_pt1 | contig 35646 bp, 9 predicted proteins | sample Biomet5_FD_190358 | JGI IMG/M metagenome (GOLD analysis project Ga0268263, IMG submission 190358) | Microbial communities from bioreactor (seeded with sewage sludge) at LBNL, California, USA - Biofuel metagenome 5 (SPAdes) (version 4) | ecosystem: Engineered > Bioreactor > Anaerobic >... | reverse complement strand
GGTTCTTTGACATTCAAAGGTATTTCAAATGTTTTTTCACAAATGGGATATCAAACTCCTGCAGTTATTTTTATCAAATAATATAATACTTATTTATATTATATTTTTAATATAATAACTTACCCATATTATCTGACGAAGAGCCCTTTTTTCTCCTCGGAATCGCTTTCAAGAGAGTTTGATACTGTGAGTTTTACAGTGTAGTTACCCTCAGCTTTGTAGGTGTGAGTTGGGTTCTGCTCGGTTGAGGTTTTGCCGTCTCCGAAGTCCCAGGTCCAGTTGGTTGGGGTACCGGTAGAAGTATCAGTGAATTTCACGTTCAATGGAGCGTTTCCACTCGTAATGTTTGCTGTGAAATTTGCTTCAGAGACAGTTACTTTGGTGACTTCGAGGATAGCATTGGCAAAATTAATGTAGCTATCACCAGTGACTCCCAGTTCGTTCTCTCCATCCCGAAGGGCATTGGATACATTAAAATACCTGAAAAGTGGATCTGATCCGCCGCTTCCAGTGTTGGAAAGGGATTTATCATTAAAGATGATACTGCTACCATCCGTACCATCACCTGATTCCAGGACTGTAGTGAGTTTAGCGGAGAAAAGACCGTCAGTAGTCACATTTTCGAACATGGTATAGCCGGTACCCATGCCGTAAAGCAGGCAATCGCTGCCTTCATTCACCCAGATCTGCCTGTAGGGTTCGCTGGGAGCCTCGTAAACCACAACAAGCAATGTACCGTAGTAGGCAAAATTAATCTGGGAAGTAGTTGAGGCTATAACTGCGATGTTGTTGCCTGTTGCATTGAAATAAGGAGTTACATCAAAGACATCCTGACCATTGATTGCATCACTATATTTGGCATCAGGTTTCTGGCTCTCACGGTTGTTGAACTGCATGTTGAATCCGGGATCGCCGTACCAGGTCCAGCCTTGATAGATTCTGGCTGATTTAATGGTTGCACCAGCAGGGATATTCATGTCCTCAGCACTAAAAGTCCTAGTAAAGGTAATACCTGTCGTGCTGGAACTTGAAGTATAGGTACCAGACAGTGCAATTGCCACTCCGCTATTTCCTTCCTCGTAGACAGCATTATTTACCAGGTCCTGGCCCACAGAGAACCGGCCACCCTGATAAAGGTCCCCACTTGCAGTTATGGTCGCATTTGCTGTGTACAAATTATTGGTCTCATTTGCTTCGGCAACAGAGTTTTCAGGGTCGACCATGACCATGATAGGGATTGAATCTCCAGATTTCCGTCTTACCATATCAGTGATGCTAATGGTAGTTGTATTTCCCGCATCGAGTCCAGGAATTTCAATACTCGTGGTGTTGCCGTCCACTGTGAAATTGGTTTTGAATGCACCTGCATCCTCGGTTCCCTCATTCCTGATAGTTACAGTGACTTTATTGTAAGAAATTGGATATGTGGTGGAGGTGACGGAAGATATGGTGAGGTCTGGAGATGGTCCTATGACTGTTACCTCTGCGGATGCGCTGACATTCCCGGATGAAGCAGTAATATTTGTCGTGCCAGGGGCAAGAGAAGTGAATAGTCCTGAGGCATTGATAGTACCAACGCTTTTGTTACTGCTCGACTAGGTGAAGGAAATGTCAGACATGTTTTTCCCAAACTGATTGATAGCTGTGGCGGAGAACTGCTGGCTCTCGTTCAGATAGAGTTGAGCAGAAGCAGGAGAAACCGTGATCGATGTGGCGACTAAAGTTTCGAATCTTTCAGTTTTAGTCTCAGCGTCGCTGCCGTAATCATTAGCTGCAGTGAGAGTGACAGTGTAGTTCCCAGCTTTTGCATAGGTATGTACCGGGTTCTGCTCAGTGGAGGTCTCGTTGTCTCCAAAGTCCCATGCCCAGGAAGTCGGGTTATAGTTGGAAGTGTCATTAAACTGAATTGTTAGCGGGGCACCGGGAACATAGGTGGTGGTGAAATTGGCAACAGGACCAACATCTTTGAAAGCATATAATTTACCGTCGTCGCTTCCAATATAAAGAGTTCCGTCTGCTGAAATAGCTGGTGAACCATAAATCGTGTTTCCGGTGGTATAGCTCCATTTAAGCGTTCCGTCAGGATTTATTGCATAGACTTTCTTGTCACCGCTTCCTATGTATATGGTTCCGTCTGCTCCAAGAGCCATTGAACCAAAAATAGCTCCTGTGTTGTACGTCCATTTCAGTGTTCCGTCAGGATTCAAGGCATAGATTTGGCTACTACTGTAGCTTCCTATATATATAGTTCCATCAGTTGCAATTGCGAGTGTGCTTCCATATATTTTCCCTGTGGAATATCTCCATTTTAGTGTTCCATCGGGATTTAATGCGTATAATTTAGAACCCCCTGAACTCCCAATATATATGGTTCCATCTTTTCCGATTGCTGGTGAACTATAGTATATTTGCCATGTGGAGTATTTCCACTTCAGTGTTCCGTCAGGATTCAAGGCATATAGTTTTTTGTCATCGCTTCCTATATATATAGTTCCATCCGCTCCAATCGTCGCTGAACTGCATATTGTGCCTCCGGTGGTGTATTTCCATTTCAGTGTTCCGTCAGGATTCAAGGCATATAGATTGTTGTCGGAGTTTCCTACATATATAGTTCCATCTGCCCCAATCGCCACTGAACTGTATATTGCGCCTCCGGTGGTGTATTTCCATTTCAGTGTTCCGTCAGGATTCAAGGCATATAGGTTTTTGTCGTAGCTTCCTATATATATAGTTCCATCTGCCCCAATAGCTGCTGAACCGTCTATTGCTCCTCCTGTGATATATTTCCATTTCAGTGTTCCGTCAGGGTTTAATGCGTATAACGTATTAGTTCCGTAACTCCCAATATATATGGTTCCATCTGCTCCAATAACAGGAGATGCATAAGTGATGACTCCAGTAGTGTAGTTCCATATGTTGGTGTTAGTCTGTGGCCCGTTATATGGTGATTGTCCGGTGTTGTTGCGGTCTCTGTGGAATATAGGCCACGCTGTGTCTGCAAGTCCGCCAGTTCCTGTTCCTTCTACAGTTACATAATTCGTCTTCACTTTGGAGTCGCTACCAGCGTCGTTCTTGACAGTAAGGTTGACGGTGTATGTACCGGCTGAGGTGTAGGTATACGAGGGGTTCTGCCCAGTGTTGTCGATAGTTCCATCATTATCAAAGTCCCATGAATAGGAAGAAACAGTACCAGTTGAAGCATCAGTGAAGTTAACAGTAAGTGGTGCATCTCCAGAAGTAGGTGTTGCTGCAAAATCTGCAACCGGAGCGCCAGGAAGAGGCTCACTTACCACAATGTATTCAGTCTTTACTTCAGAATCGTTACCTTCTTCATTTGCAACCGTAAGGCTGACGGTATAGTTACCGGCTGATATGTATGTGTGTGAAACGTTCTGCTCAGTGCTGTCAACTGTTCCATCGTTATCAAAGTCCCATGAATAGGAAGAAACAGTACCAGTTGACTGATCCGTAAAGTTGACAGTGAGAGGAGCATTACCAGAAGTCGGAGTTGCAGTAAAGTTTGCAACCGGAGCTCTAGGCAGTGGTTCACTTACGACAATGTAATCAGTCCTTACTTCAGAATCACTCCCACCTGCGTTGGAAACCGTAAGGTTGACGGTATAGTTACTGGCTGATATGTACGTGTGTGAAACGTTTTGTTCAGTGCTGTCCACCGTGCCATCATTATCAAAGTCCCACGCCCAACTGGTTGCATTGGTGGATATATCAGTGAATTGTACAGTTAGGGGTATAGTGCCGCTGGTGATGTTTGCAGTGAAGTTTGCGACAGGAGCATCTGTCACCACTGCTGCGGACACTAATCCATTCATGCACATCAGTGCAACGATACAGAGAATCAGAAATCTTTTTTTCATCTTTTTATTCACCTACATTTTTGAGATTATCTCCCGAAACGCCTGTTATTGCGACCCGTTTTAGAAAGGCCTAAGAGGTCTGTTCGGGTTGAATCGTAATGATTTTATATCTGTTCAAATTTGGAGAAAAAACTCCTAGAAACAAAAAAATTGAAACCTTTTTGCCGTAAATTTGAAATTTAGATTTATCCTCAAGAATGATTTTCAGATCAGATTCAACTTCCTAAAAGTCAACAACTCTGTAAAATTTATACTTCTTTGTGAGATTAAAAACAAAATTTTTAAAAGCTGTATGTACAAATTTCTCAAAATTACAACTTTTATTTTCATTGTCTGTTTGTAAGGGACAGACGTGTAACCCTGCTTTGAAGATAGTGTCTCCTTTTTCAGAGAAACTCAAAAAAGAATGAATAATACGAAGTATTTAAGTTATTTGAAAAAAATAAGAACATATTAATTTATATTCATCATAATTAACACAAATATAAATATTAGTAACATATTATTCATAATTTATTTCCTTTTATGTTATTATTTGCCCATATTGGGATATTTTTCATTAGGATGAAGGAATCTAAACGCGCATAATCTTTTTCGAATAACAGGAACAAATAAATAAAAGTATTCTACTCTATCTTTTTTTTGGCTATTAAGCCCTCATTACCTTTACAGTGAATTGCCGACATTTTGTTTTTCAAAATCGTACCTAAACTAACCAAAAAATTGTCATCGAAGGTTTAAATGTGATTATGAGTAGAAAAGGAAGAATACGCATGAGAAACCAGTTTTGTTCCGTACTTTCATGCTAATCTGAGGTTAGGTCATGGTTCCAGTTTAAAAATTTCAAACCAAAGTTGGCTTTCAACTCTGGTCAACGAGGCTAAAGGGTTGTTTTGCCAGATTTTATCAATAATCTCTTACCCTTTAGCCTCGATTTTTTCTTTTCTCCAATTAAGGTTTATTCGTTTTCAGAATATATTTCGGCTCTTCGTCATTCCCTGTGGATAAGATGATTTTCAATTCAAAACCGCATTGGTTTTTATGAGAATATTATGAGGATATCCACACAAAACAACGAAGAGCCTATATCCGATTTTGTATTTGTTATCACTTTTATATAACTTTTATATATTCTGTTTTTGTTGCCGTGTTACTGCCTTTAGCATTCTTTACTGTCAAGTTAACAGTATATGTCCCTGTCTTTGAGTACTTGTGAATCGGATTCTGGAGGAATGACTTAGATCCATCTCCAAAGTCCCATTTCCATGAAGTTGGGGAGCCTGCGCTTGTATCAGTAAAGGTAACTTTTAACGGCGTTTTTCCTGATGTTGGATCCGCAGAAAAGTTTGCAACCGGTTTTGTTATCACTTTTATATATTCTGTTTTTGTTACCGTGTTACTGCCTTTAGCATTCTTTACAGTCAAGTTAACAGTATAGATTCCTGCTTTTGAATACTTATGAGTCGGATTCTGGTGGAATGACTTAGATCCGTCTCCAAAGTCCCATATCCATTTAGCAGGTATTCCTGCGCTTGTATCAGTAAAGGCAACCTTTAATGGTACTTTTCCTGATGTTGGATCCGCAGAAAAGTTTGCAACCGGTTTTGTTATCACTTTTATATATTCTGTTTTTGTTACCGTGTTACTGCCTTTAGCATTCTTTACTGTTAAGTTAACAGTATATGTTCCGGCTTTGGAATACTTGTGAGTCGGATTCTGGAGGAATGACTTTGCCCCATCTCCAAAGTTCCAGAACCAGGAAGTTGGGGAGCCAGTGCTTGTATCAGTAAAGGCAACCTTTAATGGTGTTTTTCCTGAAGTAGGAGACGCTGAAAAAGCAGCTACTGGCTTTGCTGAAGATGGACTGGAGACTTTAATATACCCAGTTTTTACTTCAGAATCATTTCCATCCTCGTTGGAAACCGTAAGGTTGACAGTGTAGGTACCGGCTGCAGAATACGTGTAGATTGGGTTTTGCTCAGTGCTGTCTACAGTTCCATCGTTATCAAAGTCCCATGAATAGGATGAGACATTGCCAGTTGATACGTCTGTAAACTGAACGTCAAGTGGAGCCTTTCCACTGGTCCGATTGGCTGTGAAGTTTGCAACCGGAGCTCCAAGCAGTGGTTCACTTACTATAATGTACTCGGTCTTTACTTCAAAATCACTTCCGTCTGCATTGGAAACCGTAAGATTGACTGTGTAATTACCGGCTGACGTGTATGTGTGTGAAACGTTCTGCTTGATAGCATTTGTACCGTCCCCGAAGTCCCAGAACCAGGAAGTTGGAGAACCTGTAGACTCGTCCGTGAACTGCACAGTCAGGGGAGCTTCGCCCGATGTGACGTTTGCTGTGAATGCAGCTACTGGAGCTGGGAGAACGGGAGAAGCCACATATACGGTTGCAGATCCCGTGACACCATCGGCAGTGGCGTTAACCGTGACATTACCGGCGGAGAGAGCGGTGAAAATTCCGCCATCATTGACCTTACCAACAGAGTCATCCGAAGAGGACCAGGTAAAGATGGTATCGGTAAGCCTCTCGCCGTACTGGGTACTTGCCTGAGCCGAAAAGGTGATGTTGTCACCAACCTGCAATTCAGCCTCAGACGGAGAAACATTCACGTTACTGAGAACCTCTTCATCGGGAATAACCCAGATGTTGTCGATATAGAATCCAGCATTTCCCCACCAGCTGTCCATATATGACCCTATCTTGAAAGTGTGTTCACCAGGCTCTATTCCTGTGAGGTCAATCTCGTAACGTTTCCAGTTTTTGTTGTTCAGAATAACAGGAAGAGAAACCTTCTCATTACCATCCAGGAAGACTTTTACCCAGCTGTTGTAGACATAGTTAGTAGATAAAGACAATGCATCAAATCGAAGAGTCTTTGCTCCTGCTGGAATATTGATAGTCCTTTCAGCTGAGGTATATATATTGGATCCAGATGTGAACTGACTTGGATCACAGCCTATGCTGTAATTACCTTCATAGACTGTTTTGGTGATAAGGGCGCATTTGCTGCAGGTCCACCCATCGAGAGATTCGCAGTTGTCCTGCCAGGGAAGGGAAGCACTGGCATCTGTGATGACAATGTATCCCGTTTTTACCTCGGAATCGCTGCCAGCAGTGTTTGTGACTGTGAGGTTCACAGTATAGTTTCCGGCTGCTGCATAGGTGTGCACAGGGCTCTGTTCCGATGATGTTTCGTTGTCTCCGAAGTCCCATTCCCAGCTGGTCGGAGAGTTCGTTGACTGGTCGGTGAAATTAACTGTTAGAGGAGCTTCACCTTCAGTCACATTTGCACTGAAGTCTGCAGTTGGAGCTATCTGTCCGGATCCTGCATATCTGACGCTCATGAGGGCAAGCGGGATTTTGTAATAGCTGCTACCCTGCTTGTTATAAGCAAGTGCACTGTCCTGTCCAGCACTAAGTAGGCTGCTTATATCCCAGGTATTAGCCCCATAGTAAGGCCCTGATGCCACACCAGAATCCAGTGTTGTTCCATTGAAAGTGTAGACCCCGTCTTTGCTGGCAAGGTAGATTGCAGTCAGGTTTGCTGAACTCCAACCACTTGCAAGTGAAGAAGTACCAAATGAGGTCGAACCCGTATACGTTTCATCCAGCGGATTTACAGTATCATGACCCTGGTTGACCCAGTAATAAACCTGGTCGAAATCTCCATCATCATAGGCTACAACCAGCGTCATCGACTTGACGCGCCCGTCAAAATTAGAGTCAATCTTTGTTGATGTGGCCTGCACATTCACAGTCTGCCCGCTGATTTCGTCAGTGAGGTCGTACCACATCAGGTAATCGCTTGTCACACGGTTCATGTGATCGCTTAACCAGACAGGGCCGGTCCCACCTTCACCTGGGAACGAATAAGCTGTGTCGAAGGTCTCATTCTGCTGTATTTCATAAGTGCTGTCACCGTTTGCATCTATACCGATTGTCACGTTCCCTCGATAATTATTCTGCATGTGACCGTCGTATACATCTACGTAGAGCCTTGCCCATTTAATTTTCGTGTAATCAGGCAAGGTAAACGTTTTTTGGGCGGAGGTCTCCATAGCATAATATGAGTCGTACCACAGCTCGCCTGAAACGGTTCCGTTCTGAGCGGTAGTCAGTGGAATTCCTCCATTGTAACTTGAGGAGGTTAGAGGAGCACTGACTGTAATAGGTTCGGTAGAAGTTGCTGTGTTACTTCCTCCAGGACCTGTAGCGGTAAGAGTAACATTGTAACTTCCTTCTGTCACGTAAGTATGGGTGGAACTCTGATCGGTAGAAGTGCTACCATCTCCAAAGTCCCAATTCCGGCTGCTAACACTGCCGGTTGTGGTGTCTGTGAACTTGACTGTAAATGGCACCTGGCCTGAATTTGCATCGGTTGTGAAACTCGCAACCGGTGCTGAAACATCAGAAGTCAGATTGATGTAGTCGGTTTTTGTCGTGCTGTTGCTGCCGCCGTAGTTCGTGGCAGTGAGTTTTACAGTATACGTCCCCACGGTTTCATAAGTGTGAGACGGGTTTTGCTCGGTAGAACTCTTGCTGTCGCCGAAGTCCCATTCCCAGCTGGTAGGAGTGTTTGCGGATTCATCCGTGAACTGGACAGTGAGAGGAGCTTTACCGCTTGTTACATTTGAACTGAAGTTAGCTACAGGAGCAAGAACTGCTGAACCCACAGTTATGTATCCGGTTTTCTCCTCGGAATCACTTCCAAGAGAGTTTTTAACCTTGAGATTTACGGTGTAGTTACCTTCTGACGTGTAAATATGGGTCGGGTTCTGCTCGGTTGAGGTTTTGCCGTCGCCGAAGTCCCAGGTCCAGTTGGTTGGAGTACCTGTGGAGGTATCGGTGAACTTCACGGCAAGAGGTGCATTTCCGCTTGTAACATTTGCGGTGAAGTTTGCTTTAGATGCAGTATCTTTGGTGACTTCAAGGATTGCGGAAGCCAGATTCAGGTATCCTCCATCGTCTCGGATCCCCAGTTCATTGGTGTCATTTTGTAAGGTGCTGGTAACATCGTACCATTTGTACCCTGGGTCTCCACCCCCACTTCCCTTGATCGTGACGCTCTGACCATTAAAGAGAATGGTGCTCAGACCGTTGTCTCCACCTGACGGCAAGACTGTTGTCATTTTAGCAGAAACCAGGTTCTCTGTTGTAACGTTATTGAACATTGCATACGCAATATGGTAATCGTCTGTTCCGCCATAGAGAGTATCGCAGCCTTCATCCAGCCAGATCATCCGATATGGTTCACTGGCATCTTCATAGATCACTACAAGGACTGTCCCGTAAAGGCCACTATTTCCTACATTGGATGCATTTATGACTGCCGTATTGCTATTTTTATTAAAGTAAGGAGTCACATCGAAAATGGCCTGCCCATTGAAGTTATCTGTTCCATCTCCATAGAAAGCAGTCTGGTTGACAGTATTGCCATTGAACTGCAGGCTGAAACCGGGATCGCCAGGAGAATTCCAGGTATATGACTGGTAGAGTCTTGCTTCTTTTACAGTTGCATTCGAAGGAATGGGTAGATTGGTACTTGTCCAGTGTACGGTCGTTGTATACCAACCGCCACCTGTCCTGTAACCGGAATCGCCCTGTGAGTATTTTACTGCAATATTTCCTTCCTGATAGGCACCAGTTTCCAGATCGTTTCCTGTGTAATATCTCCCACCGGTATAGTAGTTGCCATTCGTTCCAATGGTTACCGTTGTGTTGTATACATTGTTGGTCTCGTTGAGCTCGGTAATTATATTTTCAGGGTCGACTGTGGCTGAGATCGAAACAATGTCTCCGGTTTTACGGCGTGTCAGATCTGCGAAGCTGACATTGGTGGTGCTCCCTGCAGCAAGGCCAGTCACATTGATACCGGTAACGTTTCCATTTACCGAGAAACTGGTCTGGAATACCCCAGGATCAGAGGTTCCCACGTTTTGGATCGTAGCACTGATTGTATTGGAGGTGGGAGAGTTAGTCGAGCTGACGGACAGGACCATCAGGTCAGGAGCCAGGCCAATTACAGTTACCTCTGCCGAAGAGTTAAAACCTCCTGCGGAAGCCGTGACGTTAGTTTTACCTGCTGCCCGGGCTGTAAACAGTCCGTTTGCATCGATGCTGCCGACCGCTTCGTTGCTGTTCGACCAGCTGACTGAGGTATTTGTCATCACGTTACCCTTCTGGTCCAGAAGGACTGCCGTAAACTGCTGGGTTTCGGTTTCGTTGAGGCGGACGGTTGACGGGGAAACGGTAACCGATGTAACGACCATAGTCTCGACTTTATAATCATTTATGGTCACAGTGTCGCTGCCGTATTCGTTGGTTGCCGTGAGCGTGACCGTGTAATTTCCGTCTGCCGAATAGGTATGCCTTGGATTCTGTTCGGTAGATGTAGCCCCGTCCCCGAAGTCCCAGCTCCAGGCGGTCGGGTAGTTGGCGGAGGTATCGGTAAACTGTACCGTGTTTGAGAGCCCGTAAACCGGAGTACCGGTGAAAGAGGCGACCGGCGGGGCAGCAGTCTTTGCCTCGCTGCTGAATTGAGAGGCTGAAGGCAGAGAAACGGTGTCAGCACGGACGACGAGGTTGTCCCAGTAGGTAGCATAATAATAGGAATTCGTAGAATAACGGGTGTTCGTAAGACCGACGGCCGTTATGTCCCCGGGCATGGTTCCGGTTGCCTGGAGCACCCCGTCTTCATACACCGAGACCGTGTTTGCAGCATCCCGGGTAATTTTGAGATGCATGCTGCCGGATGCTGGGCGGGTACCCTGGCCGGTGTTGGCACCTGTTCCATTGATATTATAGAAAAATGAACCGTTGTACGCTGCGGACGAGCCGTAATAACTATCGTAATACCCGGCTCCTGCATAGGATGTCGAGGAATTATACAAAACCAGATACAATTCTCCCCGGCTCCTATAGGGGTAACTGGTGGAAGTCGGCACATATGTCAGGTCAACATCAGCAGTAAATGCGCCTGAGATCGGGGTTATCGCCCGTTTCACGGCAGCAGTAGAATACGCACCCATGGTATTTGTTTTCGGAGTGGTCTTTAACTGACCGCTGTCTATTGTTGCAGATGCCACACCTGATGTGTCCCAATCGGTAGAAAGACTGGAGAATGAATCGAATAAGTGCCCTGGATCATCCCCTGTGTTTTCTGTCGCATCTGCATTACTTGTTGTCGTAAGGTCTGTATCCCCATATAAGACATTTAACGCTCCAGGCTGGTCTGCCCCTTCAAGCCGGACAAAGAACCGTGCCTGAGCAGCAGTATAATCCGGCTGGAGATAGTATGCCAGCTGTGTTCCGGCAGCATTTGTAAACCGCACATCCCCATAATCCTCCCGGCAACGATCCCCAACATACAGGTGCCAGACCTTCATGCCATTTGAGTCTTCTTCGTAAGCGGTGCCGAAACTCCTGTGGATCACAACGGCTTGCTGGTACACTGACTGGCTACCGGCAGAAAAATCAATCTTCTGGTAATATTTATTTCTGCCTGCGTAGATATACCCTGTTTTTGTCGCAGTATTGCTTCCGTAGCCGTTCGTAACCGTGAGGCTTACCGGGTAGGTACCGGAGGTAGAATACATATGTACCGGGTTCTGCTCATTAGACGTTGCACCATCGCCAAAGTCCCAGGCCCAGGATGTCGGGTTAATAGTTGATGTATCGGTGAACTGAACCGCGAATCGGGGATAACCTTCCGTCACGTTAGCCGTAAAGTTTGCGAGAGGTATGCCGCTGCCTACCGTTATGTAATCGGCCTTTACACAGGTGTTGCTGCCATAGCTGTTTGCAACCGTCAGGTTCACCGTATAATTTCCATCCGCTGCATAGGTATGCACTGGGTTCTGCTCTGTAGAAGTCGTGTTATCTCCGAAGTCCCAGAGCCAGGAAGTCGGGTTAATTGTGGAAGCGTCGTTGAACTGAACCATTAGTGGGGCATTTCCCCCCGTCATGTTAGCAGTGAAGTTTGCGAGAGGTATACCGCTGCCTACCGTTATATAATCGGTCTTCACACAGGTGTTGTTGCCATAGCTATTCGAAACCGTCAGGTTCACCGTGTAATTTCCATCTGCTGCATATGTATGTACCGGGTTCTGCTCGGTGGACGTGTTACCGTCGCCAAAGTCCCAGGACCAGGAAGTCGGGTTAATCGTAGAAGTGTCATTGAACTGAACCGTTAGCGGGGCATTTCCCCCCGTCATGTTAGCAGTGAAGTTTGCGGCAGGTATGCCGCTGCCTACCGTTATATAATCGGTCTTCACACAGGTGTTGCTGCCATAGCTGTTCGCAACAGTCAGGTTCACCGTATAACTCCCATCCGCTGCATATGTATGGACTGGGTTCTGCTCAGTGGAAGTGGTGTTGTCCCCAAAGTCCCAGGACCAGGAAGCAGGGGAATTAAACGAACTATCATTGAACTGGACGGTCAGCGGAGCATTTCCGCTTGTCTTGTTTGCAGAGAAATTCCCGAATGGTTTGAGGCCGGATGCTGCCGGAGATGTTGTCCCATATGTACGGATAGCCAAGTTATCCCAGTATGCAATATGTCCCCCGGTAACCCCGTCAGTGTTTGTGCTGACAAGCCCTATGGAGGTTATATTTCCAGTCATGGTCCCGGTGGCCCGGAGAACACCATTTTCATAGACAGATACTTTGTCTGCAGCATCCCGGGTAATTTCTAGATGCATGCTGCCCGGTGCAGACCGGGTGTTCGCACCGGTATTGGAAATCAACTTTCCACTGATGTAACTCCCGAATCCACCATTTGCCTGCCACCCATCATCGTAATACCCAATTGCTGTAAAGGTATCAGCAGTATAGACTGCAAACATAACATGTCCGTTATGGTAACTGTAAGGTGTGTAGCTCACATCGATTTCCGCTGCAAAAGCTCCCGGTATCGGCGTGATCGAACGTTTTACTCCTGCAGTTGAGACACCATATTTCCAACCTGGCGGGCTGGTTTTCAATGTGCCGTTTTCCAGTACTGCATAGCCCACAGCAGATGTATCCCAATCCGGAGATAGCGTGGAGAAGTCATCAAGTAACTCTCCGGTTGTATCTGCATTGCTTGTCGTAAGAACCCCGCTATCCCCATATATGACCTGTAGAGTTCCAGACTGATCTGTTTCAAGCCGGACATAGAACCGTCCCTGCTCAGCAGTATAATCCGGCCAGAGATAATATGCAAGCAGGGTTCCGGATGCATCCGTGAACCGAACATCACCGTAATCTTCCCGGCACTGGTCCCCAAGATACACATGCCATATTTTCGTTCCGTCAGCCCGGCTCTCTTCATAGGTACTTCCGGTGGTCCGGTGGATTATTACTTCTTGCTGGGTCACCTCCAGATCACCGGCAGTATAGGTGACATTCTGGGAATAGACGTACCTGCCTGCGTAAATATAACCCTCTTTTGTTGCGGAGTTGCTACCGTAGCTGTTTGAGGCGGTCAGGTTCACTGTGAAGTTTCCAGGAGTTGTATAGGTATGCACCGGATTCTGTTCAGTGGACGTAGCGCCATCCCCGAAGTCCCAGATCCAGGACGTCGGGTTAACTGTTGAGGTGTCCTCAAATTGGACCGTGAAGGGGGCATAATTTTTCGTCACGTTAGAAGTGAAGTTCGCAACAGGTATTCCGCTTCCAACCGTGATATACCCGGTTTTTACGAGAGTGTTACTGCCCCCGCTGTTTGCAACGGTAAGGTTCACCGTGTAATTCCCGTCTGATGAATAGGTATGCACCGGGTTCTGCTCGGTCGAATTGGAACCGTCGCCAAACTCCCAGAACCATGATGTTGGGTAATAACGCGAAGTGTCGTTGAACTGAACCATCAGCGGAGCACTGCCGCCTGTCTGGTCTGCGGTGAAGTTTGCGATAGGCTGTAAACCGGATTCCGCTGGAGGTATGGTACTGTAGGAGCGGACGATGAGGTTATCCCAATACGCGGTACTACCGGTAACAGCCCCGTTCCTCGTATTAACAAGTCCGATGGAAGTGATGTTTCCGGCCATAGTGCCGGTACCTCTGAGGACCCCATTTTCATAGACGGATACCGTGTTTGAGATGTCCCTAACAATTTTCAGATGCATCGTGCCGGATGCAGCCCGGGTTCCCTGGCCGGTATTGGAACTTTTTCCGTTGATATTCGAATATAACCCGCCTGTTGAAGTTTTAGACGAATCGCTATATCCGATTGCGGTATATCCTGTCGGGGTATACAGAACCAGATAGATTTGCCCGCTATCTGATGTAGTACCGAAATACGTCAAATCGATTTCAGCAGAAAGAGAACCAAAAATCGTATTGATCGACCGCTTTGCTGCCGCGTTTGTAATTTGATCCCAGGAATACATATTTCCCGTGGTTTTTAACCGGCCGCTGTCAATTGTGGCAGAAGCCAGATTGGAGGTATCCCAGTCGGAATCAAGTGTTGAGAATGTATCGAACAGGTATCCTGTTGCCTCCGCATCACTTGTCGTAGAAACTCCAGTATCCCCATATAAGATCTGCAGCGTTCCAGGCTGATCTGCTCCTTCAAGCCGGACATAGAACAACGCCTGCTCTGCGGTATAGTCAGGAGAGAGGTAATACGCCAGCTGGGTTCCGGTGGAATCGACAAAGCGCAAATCCCCGTAATCTTCCCGGCACTGGTCCCCAAGATACACATGCCATACGTTCAGGTCACCTGTATTCTCCTCATAATCAGTCCCATTGGTCCGGTGGATCACAACCTCCTGCTGATATACTGACTGGTCACTTGCGGTGAAGGATATATTCCGGGAAGATCCGCTGCCTGCGTAGATGTAACCGGCCTTTGTCTCGGTGTTGCTGCCATAGCTATTCGTGACCTTCAGGTTTACCGTGTAGTTTCCGACACTTGCGTATGTATGTACCGGGTTCTGTTCGGTGGACGTGTTACCGTCGCCAAAGTCCCAGGACCAGGCTGTCGGGTTACCGGTCGACGTGTCTGTGAAATGGATAATCAGCGGAACATAACCACTAATCATGTTTGCGGTGAAGTTTGCGACAGGTATGCCACTGCCTACCGTGATGTAATCGGTCTTCAAACTGTTGTTGCTGCCATAACTGTTTGCAACCGTCAGGTTTACTGTGTAATTCCTTTCCGTTGTATAGATATGCACCGGGTTCCGGTCATCGGAGGTGGTGTTGTCCCCAAAGTCCCAGGACCACGATGAAGGATTAAAGGTCGACGTGTCTGTGAACTGGACCGCCAATGGAGCATTCCCGCTTGTTACGTTTGCGGTGAAATTCCCTACAGGTATTCCACTGCCTACTGTGATGTAATCGGCTTTCACGCAGATGTTGCTGCCAAAGCTGTTCGCAACTGTCAGGTTTACCGTGTAATTTCCTTCCGTTGTATAGGTATGCACAGGGTTCTGATCAGTAGAAGTGGTGTTATCTCCGAAGTCCCAGGACCACGATGAAGGATTAACAGTCGATAAGTCGTTAAACTGAACCATTAATGGAGCATTTCCGCTCGTCACGTTTGCGGTGAAATTTCCTACAGGTATTCCACTGCCTATTGTTATGTAATCGTCCTTTACACAGTTATTGCTTCCAAAACTGTTTGAGACTGTCAGGTTTACCGTGTAGTTACCGACACTTGCGTATGTATGTACCGGGTTCTGTTCAGTGGAAGTGGTGTTGTCCCCGAAATCCCAGTCCCAGGACGTCGGGTTAATGGTAGAGGTGTCGTTGAACTGAACCGTTAGCGGGGGTGCTATACTGCTCGTCACGTTTGCAGTGAAATTCCCTACAGGTATTCCACTGCCTACCGTGATGTAATCGGCCTTCATACAGTTGTTGCTTCCATAACTGTTTGAGACAGTCAGGTTTACCGTGTAGTTACCGACACTTGCGTATGTATGTACCGGGTTCTGTTCGGTGGAAGTGGTGTTGTCCCCGAAATCCCATAACCAGGCAGTCGGACTAATCGTAGAGGTGTCGTTGAACTGAACCGTTAGCGGGGGTTCAATACTGCTCGTCACGTTTGCAGTGAAATTCCCTACAGGTATTCCGCTGCCTACCGTGATGTAATCGGTCTTCAAACTGCTGTTGCTGCCATAGATATTCGAGACTGTCAGGTTTACCGTATACGTTCCGGCTGTTACGTATGTATGCACCGGATTCAGGTTGAATGAGGTTGTATTGTCGCCAAAGTCCCAGTATCTTCCCGTAATATTTCCAGTTGAGAGGTCGGTAAATTGCACTGTGAAGGGGGCTTCTCCATTCGTGAGATTGACGGTAAAGTTGACAGCCGGGGCAGAATCCCTAAATGCATACAGTGATGAATCAAAACTTCCGATGTACAGGGTCCCATCCGATCCAATTGCAGGAGAACCGTAAATCTGGCTTCCGGTTGTGTAATTCCATTTGAGGGTACCATCCGGGGTGAGTGCGTAGAGTTTACTGTCGTAACCCCCTATGTAGATGGTCCCATCTGAACCGATCGCTGCGGAACCAAAAATCTGGCTTCCGGCAGTGTAACTCCATTTTAGAGTTCCATCAGGGTTGAGTGCATAGAGTTTGCTACCCAGACTTCCGATGTAGATTGTTTCGTCTGTTCCAATTGCCGGTGAACTGTAAATCTGTTTTCCGGCTGTGTAACTCCATTTTAGAGTTCCTTCAGGGTTGATTGCGTAGAGTTTGCTATCAAGACTTCCGATGTAGATAGTGCCATCTTTTCCAATTGCCGGTGAACCGTAAATCTGGTTTCCGGTTGTGTAACTCCATTTGAGGGTTCCGTCAGGATTGAGTGCATAGAGTTTGTTGTCCAGGCTTCCTATGTAGATTGTTCCATCCGTTCCGATTGCTGCCGAACTGAATATCTGGTTTCCGGTGGTATAACTCCATTTGAGAGTCCCGTCAGGGTTAAGTGCATAGAGTTTTTTATCCTTGCTTCCGATGTAGATTGTTCCATCGGCTCCAATTGTTGCTGAACCTGCAATCTGGTTTCCGGTGGTATAACTCCATTTTAGAGTTCCGTCAGGGTTTATTGCATAGAATCTCTTGTCGTAGCTTCCAACGTAGATGGTGCCATCTGCCCCTATTGTTGCTGAACCTGCAATCTGGTTTCCGGTTGTGTAACTCCATTTGAGGGTTCCTGCAGGGTTTATTGCATAGAGTTTGTTGTCGTAACTCCCAATGTAGACGGTTCCGTTTTCACCAACCGCAGGTGAACTCTTTATCGAGTTCCTTGTGGTGTATGTCCATATATCGTTGTTGATTTGTGGCCCGGTATACGGCGATTGGCCGGTGTTATTAAGATCTCCCTGGAATTTTGGCCAGGGCGTATCTGCAAGTCCTCCGGTTCCTGTTACCGTAATGTAGTCGTTTTTGGTTTCGGTGTCCGTTCCGTCAAGACCTGTTACCGTTAGATTCACGGTATAGGTACTAGCGCTGGTGTAGGTATGGGCAGGATTTTGTTCTGTGCTGTCGACCGTACCGTCATTATTAAAGTCCCACGCCCAGTTGGTTGCGTTGGTGGATATGTCGGTGAATTGTACGGTTAGGGGTGCAGTGCCGCTGGTGGTGTTTGCAGTGAAGTTTGCGACAGGAGCATCTATCGCCACTGTTGCGGACACTAATCCAGTCATGCACATTAGTGCAGCGATACAGAGAATTAAAAATATTTTTTTCATCTTTTTATTCACCTACATTTCAATGTTGTTGTCCGAAATTCCTGCTATTGTGGCCTGGTTTGGAAGAGCCTGAGAGGTCTGTTCTGGATTTTAATCTCACAATTTCACTTTTTTCAGAGGAGAAACTTCTCTAAAACAAAAAAATTGAAACCTTTTTACCGTAAAATTTAAAATTTGGATATGAGTCCGCGAATGTTTTTTCAAATCAGACTCAGCTTCCTAAAATTCGTATACTCGGTCAAGTTGAGATTTTTTGAAATTAAGAACTATTTTTTTAAGTGGTGTAGATAAATCCCTCAAAATTGAAACTTTTATTCTCATAGTCAGTTTGTAATGGTCACATTTGACCCCGCTTGGAGATATCGGTTCTTTTTTAGAGAAACGTATATTATATTTCACTACTTCTAAAAAGATGGATGGATACTAAGTACTTAAATTTTTTGAAAAAAATAAGAACTTATTAATTTATATTCATCATAATTAACACAAATATAAAAATTAGTATCATAATATCTGTAATTTATTTCTTTTATGATTATTATTTCGTCATAAGATGGCAAATTTTTTGTTATAAAGAAGAAATTTAAACACATATGATATTCTTTGAATAACAGGCACAAATTAATGAAAGCGCTCTTCCCTAACTTAACCGTACCTAAACTAAGGAGTCGTCACAGAATAAACTATGCATAGGTTTCGATTGAATGTCTTGATTTTCAAGATCACTATCATCAATTGAAAATTAATTTTATAAACAATCTATATACTATATTTTATGCAGTTATTAGCCAGTGAATTGCCATCGAAGGATTAAATGTGATTATGAGTCGAAAATGAAGAATACGCATGATGAACTAGTGTCATGAAAATTTAGTTATTGGTAATCTAATTAGCTCAAAATCGTTGTATACTGGTGAGAAGCTACCAAGATTATGCTCAACAACTAAATTGCCAAGACACTAGTGTCTAGAAAATTTAGTTATGAGTCTTATAATTAAGAAAGGGACTACGGAGGATGTATTATCTAAGAGGCTGTCTTAAAATTCAAACCATTTATACAATTGGATAATAGGCAACGTTTCGTTTAAATTCATATTACGCACTCGATGTATAAAATCAAACACAATAAACATCATGGTTTAAACTTTCGTTTTAGACATTAACAGTTTGACACTCAGTTTATCAATTCAAATGCATAAGTCCTATCCCAATTATAAAACCAAATTTAATTTTAAGACACGCTCTAAGTATTAATGCCCAGTAATTAAATTGCCATGACACTAGTGTCGAGTCAACCGCAAAATGTCGTATAAAAGCGGTTGCAATTATTCGGAATCATTGAATCTTTGATGATAGGCTCGACACTAGTTTTGTTCCGCATTTTCATGCTAACCTGAGATTATGTCATGGTGCCAATTATTGAAAAACGCAAAGAGAAGGTCAACTCTTAAATCTGATCAAACAAAGCAACAACACTTGTTTTTCATAATTGATAAATAATTCTCCCCACTACCATTCGCCTTGATATCTTTTATCGTTTTTCAATTCAGGATTTATTCGTTGAGCTTATCCCAAAACTCAAAATTTGCTTCTCTATATTTCTTATTTTAAGTGACTAACGAGCTTCTGATCGCGAAAGTGATCCTGAATACTCCTGATAATTGAGAGCAAAAATGGCTTTTGGGATAGGCTCGTTTTTAAATTATATTCTCGGTTTTTAAACTGTTTTCACTTTTATATAATCTGTTTTTGTTACCGTGTTCCTGCCTTTAGCATTCTTTACTGTCAAGTTAACAGTATATGTTCCTGCCTTTGAATACTTGTGAGTCGGATTCTGGAGGAATGACTTTGATCCGTCTCCAAAGTCCCATTTCCAGGAAGTTGGGGAGCCTATACTTGTGTCAGCAAAGGTAACCTTTGATGGTGTTTTTCCTGATGTAACACTGCTGGCGAAGTTTGCAACCGGTTTTGTTATCACTTTTATATATTCTGTTTTTGTTACCGTGTTACGTCCTATAGCATTCTTCACTGTTAAGTTAACCGTATATACTCCTGCCTTTGAATACTTGTGAACCGGATTCTGAAGGAATGACTTTGATCCATCTCCAAAGTTCCAGAACCAGGAAGTTGGGGAGCCAGTGCTTTTGTCAGTAAATTTAACGTTTAATGGTGTTTTTCCTGATGTTGGATCCGCAGAAAAGTTTGCAACCGGTTTTGTTATCACTTTTATATATTCTGTTTTTGTTACCGTGTTACGTCCTGCCGCATTCTTTACTGTCAAGTTAACAGTATATATTCCTGCCTTAGAATACTTGTGAATCGGATTCTGGAGGTATGACTTTGACCCATCTCCAAATTCCCATTTCCATGAAGTTGGGGAGCCAGTGCTTGTATCAGTAAATTTAACGTTTAATGGTGTTTTTCCTGAAGTCGGAGACGCTGAAAAAGCAGCTACTGGCTTTGCTGAAGATGGACTGGCTACATTAATGTACCCAGTTTTCACCTTAGAATCGCTTCCATCCGCATTGGAAACCGTAAGGTTGACAGTGTAAGTACCGGTTGCCGTGTATATGTGAACCGGATTCTGCTCGGTAGCAGTCGAATTGTCCCCGAAGTCCCAGAGCCAGGAGGTCGGTGAGCCACTCGACTGATCTGTAAAGTTGACAGTGAGAGGCACAGTACCGTTTGTTACATCAGCCATGAAGGCAGCAACTGGTTCCGGTTCTGAAGGTGTTGAGTTTTCATAAACAGTGATATAGTCCGTCTTTACAGTGCTGTTGCTGCCAACTGCATTTGTGACTGTAAGGTTAACGGTATAGTTGCCTGCATTATTATATGTGAACTGAGGGTTCTGGACATTGGAATCCACAGTTCCATCATTGTCAAAATCCCAGGCCCAGGCATTTATTCTTTCGCCCGTAGAATGGTCAGCGAACTGAACGGTAAGAGGAGCGTCACCGGAAAGGTTGTCTGCGCTGAAATTTGCGGTGGGTGCCGCGGAAGCTTCCGGTTCGGGAGCTGTGAGCCCGAATAGGTATTTTTTGTCAGTCCCGTAGTAGATCCAGCCGTCCGAGATTGCAGCTCCTGCAAGGGTATAGGCTGTCTTGCTCGCATCAGAATAACTCCAGACAAGTTCGGGTGTTGTGAAGCCCGCGCAGTCCATGAGACAGAAAACGCCTCCCGGGTTTCCGTTTACCGTGAAGTATATGTAGACTTCCCCGTCTCCGTCATCATAGTAGGTGGAGATTACGGGTGAAGACTGGACATTACCTGCGGCGTAGTGCCAGATCTTTTTGCTCAGGTCGGCTTCAAGGCAGTAAATACCGCTTGCTCCCACGTAGATCCTTCCGTTGTAGTAGGCAGGAGTTGAGGTGGAGTAGCCGATGTTTGCAATGTATTTTTCTGAAGTGTCAAAAGTCCCATCTGTAGCGTTGAAACCTAGGGCGTAGCAGTATCCGCCTTTGGATGTAAAGTATATCCTTTTCAGTTCTTCAACGTAAAGGACCGAGGACCTTATTTCCTTACATGTCACCCCGAATTCTTCGGAGACATTGATTTCGGCAATGTCATCTCCTGTATCCTTGTTTACTGAAACCAGATGCCCGTCATCGTCTCCGTAAACGAGGCTGTCCCCTATTACGGCTGCTCCTGCCCAGTAGTAGGACCCCTGGGAGCTGACCTGGGTCGTTGCGGTACGGTTCCAGACTTCATCACCACTGGCTTCGTCCAGGCAGTAATACTTGTGTCCGCCCATTGCTTCCCCGAAGTAGATCTTGCCGTCAGAATAAACAATGGGAGTATCAAGCTGCTTGCTGCTTACGGTTTTATTCCACTGCGGGGCCCCCGTTTCCGCATCAAAAGCAAAGACTTTCCCGTTGTTGGTCGGCACAAAGACTTTTCCGTTTCCAACAGCCATGTTCCCAAGAAGGAAGCCGCCTCCGCTTGTGCTCTTCTCCCAGATAAGGGTACCCGTGGTTTTATTGAAAGCGTAGATGTGGTTATCGGCTCCGACTGCATAGACCATGTCCCCGGCAATTACCGGAGCTTCGTCAATGCCGCTCCAGCCGCTAAAGCTGAACTGGTACTCCCAAGAAAGCGGTAATTCCATTGGATCCGTTATAGGCGCTCTGTCTGCAGTTACCCCGCTATTATAATTGTCTTTCTGGAACTGGGCCCAGTCTGAACCCAGCGCCGGTTGGACAACCACCACCAGGAGCAAGGTTAAACAAACCATCAATACTTTCGTAAATTTATTCATACTTTTATATCTCCTATATTTTATGGGTCTTTTAGTGGGTCCAGCCTCCTGCACGGAAATAGAAGTCTCCCGAAGGTTCAAGAGGTATTTGCTCGGACGGGGGATTTTTTGGTTTTAGGATTTTTCGGACCTTTGAAGAAAGCAGGAAACGGCTGGACTTATTTTTCTGTTTTTGATTCTTACGGATTTTGGGTATCAACCGGCTTTGAAGAATTTGCCTTTGGAAATCTTGTCGATAGGACTGAAGATAACAGTATTTCAAAATCCGGAAAAGTGCTGAATATGAAAAACACAGCTCTCTGCATAAAAATTCAAAATATACTCTTTAAACAAAGATTCTTAAAATACTCTTTCAGATTTTTGCTTAAGAGTATCCCTGACTTTCCAGTATTCAGGAAAAAGTTTCAGGCTAGAGCTATGTAAAGAAAAATAAGTGATTTCAGTCCTTTTTTGAAAACCTCCTATATTTTCATGGGGTTGGCAGTGGTCTGAGCAGAAGAATCTGACCGCATTTTTGGTATTATGGCTGCGGAAGGATCAGGTTTCGGACCTTTTGAAGTGCCAGACCAACCGAACTTTTTAAAAATTGTTTGGAATATATGCGCAGGAAATTTCGTTGTTTTCTGACTTTCAGTTTAGTTGCGATATTTATAATTAGTTTATATATATTAACACAGTCCACCCCAAAATCTGAAATTTGCTTCTTGGACCTTGTATCTCGAATAATCAACCAAGTTCATGATCATGAAAACGATTCTGAAAATTCCCAAAGATTGAGAGTAAAGTGGCTTTTGGAATAAGCACATATACAACTTTGAACGCTTCAGATATAAGTTAGAACTTCTCTAGAAAAGTTCTAACTTTTTTGGATTTAAATTTAAATATTGAACTCGTTCCAAAATCAATTTATCTTCAAGTCAATAAGAATTTCAGAGATATTTTTCATGACCAGAAAACTCTTTAATTATCCCAAATTCAAGTTTCAGAGAATTGGTTTTGAGTTTTGGGATAGGCCCATTGACATAAAAGCGATGCTTTATGAAATATTAATTTCTTTATTGAATACAAGTTGCAATTCCATTTTGGAGTATTTTTTTCTTTTGAAAGTTCCAAATTTATCTAGACTATTTGATTAAACTAATTATATATGACTTGACTAAATAATTATTAATTACTTATACAAATAAAAACCTTTGGCTAATTATTATTACCTTGTTGGCTAATGATTTCCATATTTGTTCCTAAAATAAATATAACCCACTTTCCTCTGGCGACAAGAGGCTATACTATGAATTACGTCATACGCTACCTTTTCCATTTGAGGTAATCTTACTGTGACATGCATAAATGGTAAGGTTTGTGTGTGGAGCTCACATGACAATATCAAGAACTCAAGGAACCTGGCTTTGATAATTGGTTAGGATAAGAATGCTATGAAGAACATAAAGTGAACCATTGTAAGAATCATGAAGTGGAATAAGCGAAAGCAGGTTGATGCGCTTAACCAAAAGATACAGAATCGGAGCATTTGAATCGGAGTATTTAGGGCTTACCAAGTTCCATACTACAAATAATGTGAATGCTTAGAAACCATCTTAAACCGAGAATCATTTTTCCATCTACCATAATGTCCGCAGATCCATTATTGTCCCTTAATGGGTAGGACTCTCGCAAGGGACTACGATGGCATTGAGGGTAGAGAATTCAGTAAAAAGCGAATACCAGTCTGTAATGGGTTATATAGAGGTTCAGACTTTGCCTCAATCCGAAAGGATACAGACCTAATGATTGCGTTTTTCAACTCTGATCAATGAGGCTAAAGGGTTGTTTTGCCAGATTTTCTCAATAATCTCTTAACCCTTTAACCTCGATTTTTTCTCTTTTTTCAATTCAGGATTTATTCGCTTTCAGAATATACTCCCGGTCTTGTATTTGTTGTCACTTTTATGTAGTTTTTCTTCGTTACAGTACTGCTACCTACAACGTTGGACACTGTAAGTATAACCTTATAGCTTCCTCCCTGCAAATACTGATGTTCTGGATTCTGCTCGGTTGAAGTTGTTCCGTCTCCAAAACTCCATTTCCATGCAGTAGGAACTCCTGTACTGTTGTCCGTAAATTCTACCGTTAATGGTGCTTTTCCGGAGGTTGGAGTTGCAGAGAAGTCAGCAACTGGTTTTGTTACAACTTTTATATATTCTGTTTTTGTTACCGTGTTACTGCCTTTAGCATTCTTTACTGTTAAGTTAACAGTATAACTCCCTATTTTGGAATACTTATGCGTGGGATTCTGGAGGTATGATTTTGATCCGTCTCCAAAGTCCCATTTCCAGGAAGTTGGGGAGCCAGTGCTTGTATCAGTAAAGGCAACTTTTAATGGTGCTTTTCCTGATGTGACACTGCTGGTGAAGTTTGCAACAGGTTTTGCTATCACTTTTATATACTCTGTTTTTGTTACTGTATTCTTGCCTTCATCATTCTTTACTGTTAAGTTAACAGTATATACTCCTGCCTTTGAATACTTGTGAGTAGGATTCTGGAGGTATGACTTTGACCCATCTCCAAATTTCCAGAACCAGGAAGTTGGGGAGCCGGTGCTTGTATCAGTAAAGGCAACCTTTAATGGTACTTTTCCTGAAGTAGGAGACGCTGAAAAAGCAGCTACTAGCTTTGATGGAGATGGACTGGAGACATCGATGTACCCAGTTTTTACCTCAGAATCGCTTCCTTCCGGTCCTGTCACAGTAAGGTTGACAGTGTAGGTACCGGCTGCAGCATAAGTGTATACTGGGTTCTGCTCAGTGCTGTCTACAGTTCCATCATTATCAAAGTCCCATGCATATGATGAGACAGTGCCAGTTGAAGCGTCTGTAAACTTAACAGCAAGTGGAGCCGTTCCACTGGTCCGATTGGCTGTGAAGTTTGCGACCGGTACCCCAGAAAGTGGTTCACTTACGATAATGTATTCGGTCTTTACTTCAGAATCGTTACCTTCTTCATTTGCAACCGTAAGGTTAACTGTATAGTTACCGGCTGAGGTGTACGTATGTGAAACGTTCTGCTCGGTAGCATTGGTACCGTCTCCGAAGTCCCATAACCAGGAAGTTGGAGAACCTGTAGACTGATCCGTAAAGTTGACAGTTAGAGGCGCAGTACCGCTCGTTACATCAGCTATGAATGCAGCAACTGGCGGTTCTGCAGGTGTTGAGGTTTTAGAAACAGTGATATAGTCCTTCTTTACAGTGCTGTTGCTGCCGACGGAGTTCTTGACCGTGAGATTTACGGTATAGTTACCTGCCTCAGTATAGGTATATATTGGATTCTGCTCGGTACTGTCAATAGTGCCGTTGTTATCAAAGTCCCAGACCCAGGATGCAGGTGAACCTGAGGACGTGTCATTGAACTGTACCGTAAGCGGTGTTTCACCACTTGTCACGTTTGCGGTGAAGTTCGCGACAGGTGAGGTAGAAGAGTCCTTGAAGGCATAGACTTTCTGGTCGCCTCCTATACTGAAAAGCATACCATCTGAAAGTGCAGGTGAAGAACCGGCATAAGGAGCATTCCAGATAACATCGCCAGTGGAAGCGTCCAGAGCATAAAGGTTTTCATAGCCGAAATACCCGGTTCCTTCACTTCCCACGTAAACGAGCCCATCTGCAACAGCTACTGAGCAGGTCCAACCTCCGATACCTCCTTCATCTGTTGTCTTTGAAGGCGTTGACCAGACCGGTGAGCCTGTAGTCGCATTGAAGCAGTAAGTTTGCAAATTGCTATAACCACTTGCTCCTCCGCAAACGTAGACATTTCCATAGGCAAAAGCAGGAGTTGAATCCGATCTTTCAATTGACTGTTTCCAGATTATCTGGCCGTCAGCTGCATTTAAGGCAAGAAGCTCTCCATTTCCGTAGAAGTTGTAAGTTGTCAGGTAAAGGATTCCCTTCTTGTAAGCCGGAGAACCGCATAAACTCGCAACGACATTATTGGTGTGCCAGATCTGTTTTCCGGTTGCTGCATCCACGCAGTAAGCATTCCCCTGGTAGGAAGAGCCGTATTCCCAGCTTGTCAGGTAGAATTTCCCGTCTGCATAGGCAGGTACGGACTGAGCATCGCCCTTCACTTTAAAGCTCCAGAGCAGGTCTCCTGTGTACTCGTCAAGACAGTAATAATGGCTTCCGTCCCAATCGTTGAAGATCACCTTACCGTCCACAATAGCAGGCCCGCTACCGACCACACCTTGAGATCCAAGCGTGTCGTCAAAGCTCCAGAGTTTTTCTCCTGTTTTTGCATTGTAACATCCGAGTTCAGGTCCAGTGGCTGTAAAGACCATACCGTTATCGTAAGCAGGAGAAGCCCAGGAACCGTACACTGCTGCCGGGATGCTGACGTTCCAGATTATGTCTCCTGAAGACTCATCCAGGGCTACTAACTGAGGAATATCTTCTGTGCTACCACTCATTGATCCGGGACCGCATACAACAAAGACTTTCCCTCCTGCAATTACAGGCGAGGAACTGCTGATAGCATCAATGTCTTCACTTATCCATTCAGTCCGGTTGGTTTTGGGTCCGCTCTCAGAGTAGCCAAGATGGTCTACTTTCCCGTGGAACTGGAACCAGGAGTCCTCGGGGATAGAGTTGTTTTCCTGTTCATCAGCATAATTGGAGAAAGGAAGCACCAGCGGGTACTTGTCTGTTCCAGCATCAGCAGTGTAAGCCGTATCTCCTATTCCATCCCCGTTTGAGTCTTTTCCGGTATAGTCATCGTAGTAATTACCCATATACCCTGTCAGTTTTGTTCCATTCCAGGAATATTCCACAGGCTCGGAACTCTGGAAGAATGAACCTGACCCCCCAGATATGTGGTCGCTTGAACCTCCCATTTTCTTGCCATTGTTGTTAATGAAGGTGTTCTGGTAGACCCTGTTGCCTCCTGTGTTGTCAAGAACGGCTGCAAAGTCCCAGCAATTGGAAATATTGTTTCCCTGAAGGGTGTTTCCAGTCCCTGTTAACCATACACCTTCAGCGCAGTCATCAATCAGGTTGTCCTCTATCAGAGTACCTTCTGAAGAAATACTGATCGCAAAGCACATCTCTTCTGTCCCTATAATTTTAAAGCCGCTGAACTCCACGCCGTCAGCGCTGATGGTTACGCCGGAAACGCCTGTGAAACCCGAAGCGTTCAGGACAGGGTCTCCTATACCTTTAAGTGTCAGGGTTTTGTTAACGGTCAGGGCTTCATGGTATTCCCCAGAATTGACTTTTATTATGTCCCCTGAATTTGCTGCATCAATAGCCGCTTGAATTGACTCCCCATTTTTAACCGTCCATGTTGTTGGGGCTTTGTTTGCGTAGATATAGTCTTTGGCAACTTTTGTATCTTCGCCGTTCTCGTTTTTAACATTAAGGGTTACGGTATAGTTTCCGGCTGTAACATAGGTATGAACCGGATTTACTTCAGTTGAGGTGTTCCCATCTCCGAAGTCCCAGAGGAACTTATTGGCGTTAGAGGATGTATCTTTGAAGGAAACAGTCAGTGGGAAGGAGCCCGTATGTTTGTCAGAACTGAAGTTTGCTACTGGAGAGAGGGCCTCACCCTGTCCTATGCAGTAGAGGTACCCGTTATCAGTTCCGTAGTAGACCTTGTCGTCGGAAAGAGACGCACCCTGCAGGGTGTATGCATCATCTGCAGGTGGGTTGTAGTGCCAGGCAAGTGTTCCGTCAGGGTTCAGGCAGTAAATAGATCCGTCCACGATAGCTTCTGTGAAGTAGATGTATGGTTTTCCATTCTTGATAGAAACGACAGGTGAGGACTTTACACCTCCGCTAACAGGAGTCTCCCATATGACGGATCCATCGGAATCGTTCAGGCAGAACATGGACCCGGATTCTCCGTGTTCCCCGTGTCCCACGTAGACCCTTCCGTTATACACTACCGGAGTTGATGTGGAAAATCCTATTGACGTTGCCCAGCCGGTGTTGAGGAACTGGCCTGTATCAGGGTTAAAACCTACTTTGAAGCAGTAGCCTGTTTCCTGTCCTCTTTCAGAGGATGTGTACAGGGCACCATCAGCATAAGTTACTGAGCTTCTGAACATTCCGGGATCAGTTAGTGCAAAGGATACATCGGAACTGTTGCTGAAGTCAACCTCATCTACAAAAATTCCGGTGTCTTTATCGAGACAGACCAGTTTACCTTCAAAAACAGGGTATACCAGATAGTTTCCGACAACTGCTGCCCCGCTCCATATAAAGCCGGAAGTGTTTGTGTTTTTGTGCTTCCATACTAAGTTCCCGCTGTCATCGTAACAGTAGTAATATTTGTCTCCACTTCCTCCTTCAAGACCGTCTCCGATGTAGAGTTTATGGTCGTAATAGGTAATGGGACACTCAAAGTTACTGTCTGTTACGTGTGTTTTCCAGAGCTTATCCCCGGTTTCTGGGTCAAGGGCGTAGAGGTCTCCTTCAAGGGTAGGAACAAAGAGTTTTCCATCTCCCAGAGCAGGAGTTGCTGTTTGTACCAGACTGCCGCCAAGTTCCTTTGACCAGATAAGGGATCCGGTATCTTTGTTAAAGGCCCAGACAGAGGCATTGCCTGCAGTTACGAAGACCTTGTTTCCTGAAATCAGTGGCGGGACATTGACGCCTCCGCTCCCGCAGGGTTCCTGATTTGAAGAAGTAAGGCTTTGCCAGATGAGTTCCGGGTCCTTGGTTGGAGCAGAGCTGAGGGTATACCCGCTGTTTGAGCTGTCCTTCTGGAATTCCGGCCATTCGGATTCAAGGTTCTCTTTGCTGCTTACCTCGATATAGTTACTTTTTGTTTTTGTGTTACTTAAGGTTGCATTGGCAACTGTGAGGTTAACAGAGTAGGTACCCGTAGTCTCGTAAATATGCGAGGGGTTCTGCTCCGTGCTATCAACCGTACCGTCGTTATCAAAGTCCCATGAATAGGAAGAAACGTTACCAGTTGAAGCGTCTGTGAAATTAACTGTTAGAGGAGCATTCCCAGAAGTCGGTGTTGCCGTGAAATCGGCTATTGGAACGGAAGTACTCGGTGGCACTGCAATTGTTATGTCATTTCCGCTAACTGTGATTTTACCCATAAGGGGTGCGGTGTCACTTGAGGAGCCAATTGCATAAGGGGTGTCACCGATTCCGTTGTTATTAGCATCTGCGCCAGTGTAGTCACTATAGTAGTTGCCGATAGAGGAGGTGTAGGACTTGTTCTTGTAGCTATATTTCACAGCATCGCTGACGTACTGGACGGAACCAGCCGTTGAACCGTCATTGATGTTGACGGCATTGTTTATGAAATTGTTGAGGTAGATCTTGTTGCCAGCTCCAGTTTTTCCATTTCCCTCCGTTCCAACATTTATTCCCTCAGAATTCGAGTCAAAAGTGTTCTCGGTAATGATATTGTTTCCACTACCATCAGATATTAGTATAGCTCCAAGGTTACAGTTTGAAAAAACATTGTCTTTTAATGTTAAGTAGTCATTACATTCATTTATCCAACATGCAGGAATTGAAGAAGTATTCGCAAAGGTGTTACCTGTAATATTGCCACTAACGCGCATCATATTCCAACCGACCTTATCCATTCGATTTCCGGTAAAGGTCAGCTTCTCAGCAGAAATACTGTTTTGTATGTCATAGGCATATGAAGATGTGAAAACATTATTCGAAACTTCAACATTCTTCAGGTTACCTAGAGTTACACTACCCATGACACAATTTTTAATTACAACATTGCTGTCTCCGTAATCCGACCCGTAGACATTAAAACCATTAGAGATACTAATATTCTCAACCTGAATGTCGGAAGCACCTTCATAATTGCCGTAATTAATAGATATGATTTTTCCAAGTATAGTTACTTTATCTGCTTGTGGGCCTATTAATGATATAGGTTTATCATTTATGGCCCAATTTCTAGTCATCTGATAAGTTCCAGGGTTGAAGTAGATGACATCTCCAGCCTGTGCGTCATTAAGGAGGATGGAGCGGACGTCATCCTCAGGGTTGACTACAATAGTTTGTGCCGATGCAGAGCCGACAAAGACAAACAACAGGATAAGGGATATACTTAAAAGAAGGCCGTGTTTGGTAATATTTTGTATTCTGTTTTGTGCCTTATTTTGGGCCCTATTTACTGTTATATTTTTCATAATTTTTGTCATATTTTGTTACTCCATTATTTTTTTATATTATTAAATAAGGAGACAGCGGCATTTTTCCTGCTGCCAGTTTTTAGGTTCAGTCCATTAAATTGGTGAATCTCCAGCATTTACATGGCAGTTGCATTAGCTCTAGAAATAAGTCTATCAGTATTCTGGTATTGCTGATGAGTACCTCCAGCAATTACGTACCTCCAGCAATTACAGGCAGCTATGCCCTCATTTATGGCAATGTACTACCGTTTATAGAGTTAACATCGTTTCAAAAATTCCAATCACTTCCAATATGGCTCAAACAAAAAACAAAAAGCAAAAATTAAAAGTAAGATCCATATAAAGAAAAACAAGTAGTTTCAGTTTTTTTGAAGACCTCCTGTATTTTCATAGGGTTGTCGGTTGGTCTGAGCAGAAGAATCTGACCGCATTTTTGGTATTGTGGACGCGGCAGGATCAGGTTTCGGACCTTTTGAAGCGTCAGACCAATCGAGTTTTAAAAGATTATTTGAAACATATGTTGCAGGAAATTTTTAGCTTCCTGAACTTTCATTATATCTGTGGTATTTATATTCAATTATCGATGATAATAAGTAAGTTTGAAAACTATCAATAACAGTTTATAACTTGACTGGCAACTTTTTAATTTTTATAACTTATATGTAAATTTTGACACAAAATATGATGTTGTATGACATTTTCGAGTGTTAACTGCATACAAATAATTTTTCTGTTTGATGCCCCTGCTAAGATTATAGATTTGGGGGACAAATTTTATCTAAAATCTAAATAAAGTAATATTTATTTATTTATAGAAAACACATATGAAATATATGAATTTTTCGTTGTTTATTAACATATTTATAAAAAAGAAAAAAATAAAACAAATAAAGTTGAGTAAAATTAATTGATGAAAATGGAAAAACATCGAAATACAAAAGGCGCCAATAAGTTACAAATGTTAAAGGATATTTTGAATGAAATACATTAAAAAATTACGTAGAGCAAGAAAAGATATGAAATTGTTTTCAAAAAAGTTAAAGAAGGGCTTACCCTTCAGGAATTTTGTATCAGTTCAATAATGTGATTTGCTTCATTAATAATGTAGTCCGCTTCTTCGGGAGAAAGATTGCCCCAGTTTTCCTGCCTTTGGACAATATTCTTAAAGCACTGGAGTTTAAAGATGGCTATCTGATCCCGGCCATTTTCCAGTGAATAAACTACACCGTCAAGACTTGCTGTAAGAATACATTTTGTTAGAGGGAGAGTGTCAAGATTATCAATGTATCCCTGAAGATCTTCAATAGATGTTAATGCATCCTCAACTTCTACTTTTATATCAACAATATATGACGCATTTGCTGTATCCACAGTGACTTCGTTAGCTGTATACTCATAAGGAGCATACATGAATGTAACCTGATCATCATCTTCAATTACGTTCTGACTGAGGCCCAGTGGAGCAAGCTCACCGTTTATGTAAACAAACCAAGATGTACTTGCTCCATAATTATCTTGCACTCCGTTAATATCAGTAAGGTAAAAAGAACCATAGTCCTCATAGTACTCGTCAGATGCATTATACGTGAATCCGCTGGTCTCATCATGTGAAGCCGCATCAAGTGCACCGTGATCTGTAAGGTTCTCCACCTGATAACTGTTAGAAGGATCGTTTGATGGAACAAAGGTAAACGTACCGTCTTCTAACGTAACAGTTCCATTAAATATCTCGGCAGGTTGTGCTGCTGCTGTACCAATCATTATTGCACTGAGGAGTGCAATTAAGACTATACATGTTATTTTATTTTTCATATTTATTCCTCTTTCAAAATATATGCGTGGACGTCGCAAAAATATATTAAAAATTTTATTTTTATACTTCGATCCTCACATATTTACATATATGTTATTTTTATACCTATAGCTCTTTTAATTTAGATCATAAGTGTTAGTTAAAGATGCAAGATTATTGCTATTGCTATTGATTATGGATTCTTCATAAGCGTGGCTTCCATTTAGCCTAAATAAAAAAATAAGAAATTAGAGACATGATCTTATTCTTTTGAGTTACAGTTATCATCCAAAAAAATTGAACTATGTACTTTTGAAGAGTATAAAAAAATGGCCTTGTTTAATTGATCTTTCCCCAGATGCCCTCATAAATAACAATATGCTTGCTATCATTTTTTGATAGTCGCTCAAAAATCCACGATTATTATTTTTACTGGATAGTCGAAAAACGGGAGTTGGAAACTTTCAATAAAGGAATGAAGTTGAAAAGTGTGAGGCATTTCAAAATCATAGGGTTGGATCAGTAAGGCTTTCCAGGGAAGGAGAAGGTCATAGTTGGAATAGCTATTCTACTGATCCTTAAAGAAAATAGAGAGGAATAGGCGAATGAAAAATAAACATTTTTCACTGTTAGCATGTGTAATGATAATGCTTGTGGCATTTGCATCGGTAGCAGCCGCAAGTAACTGGTCACAGTTCCAGAAAAATGAAAAACATACGGGTATAACAATCGATGAGGGACCTGATGATGCCACTATTTCCGTAAACGGGAACATCCTTGTCGGTAGTGGAATTGAGACTGTTCCTGTTATACTGGGTAACTATGTATATGTGGAAGGAGCAAGCAAGCTCTACAAATATGACAAATCTACACTTAATTATGTAGCTGATTGTACAGTGACAGCAGGAGGAATCCAGAATGCTAACCCCGCTTCAAATGGTAACAATATCATTTATGGCGTGGACACCGGCTATGGTTCTAATCAACAAAAGATTACAGCTGTCTATGCCAGCAACATGACTGAAAAGTGGAGTACAAACTTTGCTCCGGCATCACAGCAGTGTTCCTGTCCCATCACATATTATAATGACAACGGCGTAGGAAAGCTTTTCGTAGGAACCGTCAACATGAGCACGACCGACCCTGTTAACCTGAGCGATGATGGTACATATTTTGCTTTCTATGCAGATAATGGTACTGAGATCTGGAGTCGAGCAACTACTACGGGTGGTGGCTACTACTGGGCAGGCGCCGCGGTTGTGGGAAACTATTTAGTATATCCTGACGATGCTGGGACATTGACATCTGTCTATATTTCCAATGGAACAAGAGCTAACGAGACAGACATATCCACTAATCAGATACGATCATCTGCTACCTATAATGCTAATGATAACTTTGTATATGTCGCTGGCAAGGACAAAAAGGTGTATGCTGTTGAGATCAATCCTTCTACCGGTATATTCGGCACATCTCAAAGCTTTACAATGGCAAAGGGCAGCACTTCAACACCAGCATATAACGCGGCGGACAACAGGATTTACGCAGCATGCGGTGCTTATAATGCCGGACGTTTATACTGTCTGAGTGCTACCACATTAGATGAAATCTGGAATGTAGATCTACAACATAAGATACAATCTTCACCCGCAGTTGCCGATGACGGTACAAATGACCCGCAGATATTTGTTACAGATAATGATGCCACTGGGAAGGTATACCGCATAACAGACAACGGCAATAGTGCGACCTTCCAAGCTGTAACTCCATCAAGTAATACATACAGCCTTGCAGGTGTGGCAATATCCGACAACTATGCATACTTCGGAAATGACAACGGATACCTTTACCAGGTTAATTAAAAGGATTTTGCAAAGGTGCAAACCTTTGCATATTATTTTTTGGTTCTTCGCTGTTTCGAGTGGGTAACTTGCATTTAATCCCTAAACATTGAAGTCATATGTATAAAATATCATAACAGTTGTTATTGAAAATCACGCTCAAGCTTGATGTTTTTCTATTTAATTTAAATACTTTATAACTTATTAATTATTTTCAACACATACAAAACAACGAAGAGCCACTTTTTGTTGAGATCGGTTCACAAAGAACTGCTTATTATTTTAATAGATATTCAGTATTTTATTCAGGCAAATACACCATAGCAAACTAGAGAAGGCATTTGCCTGAAATAAAGGTCTGTGGCTAATCATCCTTACTCGTTGGCTAATAACTTGCTCTCTTAATTATAAAAAATGATGACGTTTTTAGTTTTATTCAGTACTTTTCTGTTTCATCGGCTTTCTAGAATCTCCAGACTTGAGGTTGCTTTTTTAATAATCCAGTGCATTGATTCTCAAATAAATACATAATAAGAAAATAATTATAGATTATGACTCAAGTATTAGTTTAAAGTCCGATAGAATTCTGTAACACGGAAAACACAACCCGTAGCAGAGTAACTCGATCTGGATATTACAACCACGGAAAATACGGAAAGCACGGAAGAACCGCGCCTTTACTACTTATTTCCGTGTCTCCCGTGTCTTCCGTGGTTTTCAAAAAAGTCATTTTGGACATACTTTGGAATCAATGCAACTAGTGCCATTATGACTCTGTTCCAAAATCTAGTGATTTTTTAATTTCTTGATTGAAAATCTAAATTCGTAACAAGAATTCAGTCTCCAATCAAAATTAAGATTCGACATGTAAAGCCTTCAATCCACAAGCATAGTCACAAGAATTGTAACCAATTACAAAATCTAGTGATTTTTAGTTATATGTTCATCACTAGATTTTGGAACTGAGTCGCCATTATCAAAAAAAACTTTAAATCATACGAAAAAGATATATTTTCCTATTTCGTTATATAATTTCTCCTATGTTTTCATAGGGGTTAGGTTAGCCTGTGCGGAACCTGTGTATCCCATAAAAGGTGTACTCAGGAAAGGAATTCGGACTCCTTGAAGTGGCAGGCTAACCGTTATCCGAGAATAATGTGAAATCAATGGAGGATTTTGGACCCCATAGGAGGGGCCCTTAATTTGTTTCCAAGCCTTTTTTGCGTTTTTTTGAACTTCGAGGGATATTTATGGACCTATTTTTTTGGTGAAGTTTACAGGTTTATGTAGTTGATACTTATTTTCAGCATCTTCTACATAAACTCTGGCTGTGCTGATTGTATTCGATCTTTTTCATCTGGGCATAACTAAAAGTTCTTAAGAGGTATTATGGAAGGTATACTGCTTAACTTTGTATCCTCAGTTAGCAGATATTCATAACGAGTTTAACTGGCTTATCCCATTACTTCCATTTTTCAGCACAGTGATTCCAAAGCATATCCATAAATCTGAAATTTTGAATCTATCTATGGATCAATAAATTTCACATTAATAATGGATTTATTTTGGAACCTACAAACTGTAATCTGAATAACTAGATATAAATCTAACAAAACCGATAATAAGTTTGAGCCTTAAAGGTAACATTGAGAAATTATCCACAAAATTATCTCTATTAATATTGCTTACATCCTAGATTCGGCAGGTTAACGCAACTATAGATATATATTTTCATATTTCTCTCCCATGAGACTCAATATTTTCCAGTGAATTTCTTCCATATTCAGTATTTCTGACTTTGTTTTCCCTTTTTTCTGCGTTATAAGTTCTGTAATTCCCTGAAACTTGAAAAATATCCATCTCATTGTTGGTCTTTTTGTTGGTTTCCCTTTTTGATCTGGAACCGTTTCATTTTCTTCTTCTAACTTTGTCCTTAATTTCCATTCTGCAATAGAATAAATCATTAAGCAGAGAACCATTATCATTGTCAACGCTTCAATTCTTGATTTATTCTTGAGATA
>Ga0268263_1000837_pt1 | contig 35671 bp, 27 predicted proteins | sample Biomet5_FD_190358 | JGI IMG/M metagenome (GOLD analysis project Ga0268263, IMG submission 190358) | Microbial communities from bioreactor (seeded with sewage sludge) at LBNL, California, USA - Biofuel metagenome 5 (SPAdes) (version 4) | ecosystem: Engineered > Bioreactor > Anaerobic >... | reverse complement strand
TACGGCCAAATCACTATTCTAAGTGGTAAAACTTTCAATCCACGTGCCCACGAGGGCACGACGTTTCGATCAGATAGGCGTGCTGGGCACTATCCGCTTTCAATCCACGTGCCCACGAGGGCACGACTATGGCAGAAGGCAAGGAATGCCTTGATTGTGGTCTTTCAATCCACGTGCCCACGAGGGCACGACTTGTAGCTGGTCATGGTGCTGCGCTCCTGACCGCTTTCAATCCACGTGCCCACGAGGGCACGACGGTCCAGGTAGTGCTGCCGTTCCGCCTCGGAGACCTTTCAATCCACGTGCCCACGAGGGCACGACACGGCGCAAGCACATCTATTCAGTCCACATCAGACTTTCAATCCACGTGCCCACGAGGGCACGACCGACGCGCTGCGCAAGAGCTACACAGCGGAATACCTTTCAATCCACGTGCCCACGAGGGCACGACGCGTATCCCGCTGCCCTCTCGCCATCGAATGAAGCTTTCAATCCACGTGCCCACGAGGGCACGACGGGGGGCGCGTTGCTTGGCTGCTCCTGTTCAATCTTTCAATCCACGTGCCCACGAGGGCACGACTACGATCCGGCGGATGATCGCAGAGCAGCTCAGCCTTTCAATCCACGTGCCCACGAGGGCACGACCTCGTGCGTGATGGCAAAGCGCCAGGGGCCGGTATCTTTCAATCCACGTGCCCACGAGGGCACGACGTGGTTGCGTGACCTGGCCTCGTCACTCCACGGCCTTTCAATCCACGTGCCCACGAGGGCACGACCTGGTACGGCCAAATCACTATTCTAAGTGGTAAAACTTTCAATCCACGTGCCCACGAGGGCACGACGTTTCGATCAGATAGGCGTGCTGGGCACTATCCGCTTTCAATCCACGTGCCCACGAGGGCACGACAGGTTTCGGCCTGCTCGCCGGTGACGCCTTTTTCCTTTCAATCCACGTGCCCACGAGGGCACGACTTGTAGCTGGTCATGGTGCTGCGCTCCTGACCGCTTTCAATCCACGTGCCCACGAGGGCACGACGCCTTTCTTCACTCTGTAGCTGCCGCCACTGCTTCTTTCAATCCACGTGCCCACGAGGGCACGACCCTTCGCCATCTTGTTCCCCGCCGACCACTGGGCACTTTCAATCCACGTGCCCACGAGGGCACGACAGGGTGCGCTGGGCTGCTGGATTGTTCTGGCACTTTCAATCCACGTGCCCACGAGGGCACGACAGCGCATCCGCGAACCTCGCCAAATGCTTTTCAGCTTTCAATCCACGTGCCCACGAGGGCACGACTGACGTTCATGAAGGGCATAAGCGAGGAGAGATCTTTCAATCCACGTGCCCACGAGGGCACGACGGTTTCGGCCTGCTCGCCGGTGACGCCTTTTTCCTTTCAATCCACGTGCCCACGAGGGCACGACCCGCTGAGTTCGACCAGCTTGTCATACATGGTCTTCTTTCAATCCACGTGCCCACGAGGGCACGACTGATCTCCCGGGCGATCAGATCTATTTTGGCCTTCTTTCAATCCACGTGCCCACGAGGGCACGACCGTTGCGGGAGTGGGTGGGTTTAGACGCAGGCGGTCTTTCAATCCACGTGCCCACGAGGGCACGACTTCGCTGCTTCCTTGGAAGGCGTCGCCATGCCCATCTTTCAATCCACGTGCCCACGAGGGCACGACGGGTCCGCTCGTCCTGCTCCGAATCGGTCCGGGCCTTTCAATCCACGTGCCCACGAGGGCACGACATTGCCGGATCGGGTTCGGACGCTCCGGCGACATTCTTTCAATCCACGTGCCCACGAGGGCACGACCGCTTGAGGTGGCGATGCTCGACATGATGCTCATGGCTTTCAATCCACGTGCCCACGAGGGCACGACTAGGCGTGCTGGGCACTATCCGTGAGGGCCTTGAGCTTTCAATCCACGTGCCCACGAGGGCACGACTTGAAGCCGTTGAGGGCATAGGCGACGTTCAGGCTTTCAATCCACGTGCCCACGAGGGCACGACGGTAGCGTCCGTTTTGTCTTCGCGATGCCGACCTCTTTCAATCCACGTGCCCACGAGGGCACGACCTTCCCGGATGTCGGCGATTGACGGCGGGAATTTCTTTCAATCCACGTGCCCACGAGGGCACGACTCTTGTTCTGCTTCATGGCCTCGAAGATCTTTTGCTTTCAATCCACGTGCCCACGAGGGCACGACTTTGCCGCGCCTTTCGAATCGTTCAAAGAAGTTGTCTTTCAATCCACGTGCCCACGAGGGCACGACCGACCCGGCAGTCCGCGGTAAGCTGGCCTACGACCTTTCAATCCACGTGCCCACGAGGGCACGACACCCCGCCTCGTGAAGCCATGCCGGTGCCGAATCCTTTCAATCCACGTGCCCACGAGGGCACGACATTGGAAATGCGCGTCAACCAGCTGCGCGACGGACTTTCAATCCACGTGCCCACGAGGGCACGACAGTGCCATCGTGATCGGGCTGGTAATCATATTGTCTTTCAATCCACGTGCCCACGAGGGCACGACCGAAACAGGAAGTGCCGCCTGAGAGCAGCGAACACTTTCAATCCACGTGCCCACGAGGGCACGACCTGCACGGCGCTCCCGTCCGGCAGCTCGGCAATCCTTTCAATCCACGTGCCCACGAGGGCACGACGCAGTACGACACGCTGATGCAGACGTTGGAACGGAACTTTCAATCCACGTGCCCACGAGGGCACGACCGTGGTGCTGGACAAGGGCGGGACGTGGCACGTCCTTTCAATCCACGTGCCCACGAGGGCACGACGGGATATACATGATCTCACAGTTGACGATTTTCGCTTTCAATCCACGTGCCCACGAGGGCACGACTCAAGCACCGCGTCGAAGTCGTCCATCGCCTCGCTCTTTCAATCCACGTGCCCACGAGGGCACGACCACAGTCAAGGGAGAAAACAAGGAGGGGCTACATAATCTTTCAATCCACGTGCCCACGAGGGCACGACCGGAGAAATCGAACGCGCAGTTGAGGCAGAGAGCGCTTTCAATCCACGTGCCCACGAGGGCACGACGGCGCGAGTGGGAATGGCGCGGCCCGGACGGAAGGCTTTCAATCCACGTGCCCACGAGGGCACGACGTGGTCGCACCTGTGCGGCTGTCTGCTGACGCATCTTTCAATCCACGTGCCCACGAGGGCACGACTCGAATCCGCCCGGAAGCTCTCGATGATATCCGGCATCTTTCAATCCACGTGCCCACGAGGGCACGACGCATGCGCCAAACCCTGTAATCGTCGATGGTCTTCTTTCAATCCACGTGCCCACGAGGGCACGACAAGGTCATCAAGCTGTCGCTCCGGTGGGCGGAGGCTTTCAATCCACGTGCCCACGAGGGCACGACCGTTGTCCACCTGGTTCAGCGCGGCCTTAGCTTCTCTTTCAATCCACGTGCCCACGAGGGCACGACGTAAACGCCGGGGCGGGACATGGTCTCGCCGGTGCTTTCAATCCACGTGCCCACGAGGGCACGACCCCAATAGCCCTGTACGCGGTTGAGCTTCGCGCACTTTCAATCCACGTGCCCACGAGGGCACGACGCGGAATCTCCGGGCCTCTTTCCCGCCCTTCACCTTTCAATCCACGTGCCCACGAGGGCACGACACCCGAAGCTGGCGGCTACTCTCGACCCGGTAAACTTTCAATCCACGTGCCCACGAGGGCACGACCTGCACGGCGCTCCCGTCCGGCAGCTCGGCAATCCTTTCAATCCACGTGCCCACGAGGGCACGACATATAATGATGTGGTATCTTAGAAAACTAAGATTTCTTTCAATCCACGTGCCCACGAGGGCACGACATGAAGGAATTTTTAGGGCCGGATGATGGCGTGACCTTTCAATCCACGTGCCCACGAGGGCACGACGCCTGCGCCGCGGCGAAATATACGGCCTGCAATGCTTTCAATCCACGTGCCCACGAGGGCACGACTGCACAGGCGCAGTTCAAGACGGACAATGACTGCCCTTTCAATCCACGTGCCCACGAGGGCACGACCTTATGATGCGGTGCATCATAGTGCATATGGAAGTCTTTCAATCCACGTGCCCACGAGGGCACGACATGCGCCCGCCGAACAGAAATTTCTTTTCTCGGATCTTTCAATCCACGTGCCCACGAGGGCACGACCAAGGCCGATTTCTCTCCGAATATCTCCTTGATACTTTCAATCCACGTGCCCACGAGGGCACGACTCAGTCCGGTTAACCAAGTATGCGTTCCCTTACCACTTTCAATCCACGTGCCCACGAGGGCACGACAATCCTCCCTGTAGTATTCCACAAGTTCATCTTCCTTTCAATCCACGTGCCCACGAGGGCACGACTTTCTACCTCCTTTATAATCTCCATGACATAGCACTTTCAATCCACGTGCCCACGAGGGCACGACAGCCCAAGTTATCTTTGTCTTTGGGTATTCAATACTTTCAATCCACGTGCCCACGAGGGCACGACGGAATATCTGGATACATCCTACGCGCAATATCTAACTTTCAATCCACGTGCCCACGAGGGCACGACGCCGTTTTGCCTACGTTCACCCTTCTTATCTTTGGCTTTCAATCCACGTGCCCACGAGGGCACGACGCCTCCGCCAGAACATTTGCAAAATAGACATTCCCTTTCAATCCACGTGCCCACGAGGGCACGACTCAGCAAATGCGTCTTTGATATCATGCTCAAATTCTTTCAATCCACGTGCCCACGAGGGCACGACCGTTTCTGTTGTAGTCTTTTTAACCAGCTTTCCACTTTCAATCCACGTGCCCACGAGGGCACGACCAAAATTGATGAAGAAGCGCTTGAAGCCATTGATCTTTCAATCCACGTGCCCACGAGGGCACGACCAACCACATTTTTTTGAATCCAAGAAGCATATTCTTTCAATCCACGTGCCCACGAGGGCACGACGTTAAAATATATAGTTGCAACATCAGCTAATTTTTCTTTCAATCCACGTGCCCACGAGGGCACGACCTGCCAGCTCTGCCAGACTTACGCCAGCTTTTGCACTTTCAATCCACGTGCCCACGAGGGCACGACACGGCTTGCGCCGCATGTTGAGCGGATGTTTGTGGCTTTCAATCCACGTGCCCACGAGGGCACGACCGATATTGAAAGAAGTGACGGACTTATCAGATTCTTTCAATCCACGTGCCCACGAGGGCACGACAACCGCCATCGACATTTCTTGGTAGAGGATAAAACTTTCAATCCACGTGCCCACGAGGGCACGACTATCGAGTGTGACTTGGGTGTACCCGTCCATTTCTTTCAATCCACGTGCCCACGAGGGCACGACCGACGCGGTTGGCGCGCCTGGAGGACGGCAGCAAGTCTTTCAATCCACGTGCCCACGAGGGCACGACCTGCGTCGTAAAGCATCGTGCAAAACGTATGCCGCTTTCAATCCACGTGCCCACGAGGGCACGACATACATTTATTCGTCTGGCCATTAAAGAGAAGATGCTTTCAATCCACGTGCCCACGAGGGCACGACGTTGGACAGGTATCCGGTGTTTTTCCCGTAGTTCGCCTTTCAATCCACGTGCCCACGAGGGCACGACGATACATAGTGCGCGGACAGAATGTGGGGGAATTTCTTTCAATCCACGTGCCCACGAGGGCACGACTCACATCGACGGGAACAAGGGGAATCCCGCAGAACTTTCAATCCACGTGCCCACGAGGGCACGACTTCATCCACGCGATCATGACTGGCGATATGGGCCTTTCAATCCACGTGCCCACGAGGGCACGACACCACCAGTCCGTACAACAAAACCCCGTTCGATCAGCTTTCAATCCACGTGCCCACGAGGGCACGACAGCAATCCTGCCTATAAGTGATGTTGCAAATTCATGCGAGTTGTCCATTCTGATCGCTGGCTGCATGCTCTTTCAGGGGGAAGGTACAAGAAAATGCGACTTTGCAACAGAAAATCTGGTGCGAACCTCGCAGCGGTCATATGTGCGCTTGGCATTCGCACTTAAAGAATCAGCGGTTCCTCCACCTGCAATCCACGCTCGACACCGTAGTGTTCAACCTTGCTCGCAGCATTGTCTCCGAGGCGATAAAAGCGGAGACTATCCTGTTTATCGTCGATCTCGCCGAGCAGAGCATGCTTCAGGCGGGTATACTGCGCGGTATCCACGCGGCATTCAAAGACGGAATTCTGAACCCGGACTCCATAGTTGACGCACTGCTTTGCGACCTTTCGGAGGCGCCGCTGTCCTTCGGGCGTTGTGATGTTGATGTCATAAGTGATAAGAATCAGCATCCAGTCCCCCCTCATTTCCAGAAGAATGGTGGATAGGCGTCCAAGTCCCCGCGCAGATGCCGGGCCAGCAGCATCGCTTGTGCATAGGGAACCAATCCCCACGGAATCTTCTCCTTCAGAAAAGGATGCGTAAGCTGATCCTGCTTGAGCTTCTGCCATGCGGCGAGGTAGCTTTTACGCGCATCATCCTTCAGGTAGAACGCGCCGTTTTCCTTTTGGGAAAAATCACCCGCTGACAAGACGCCAAGATTGATCTGCGTGACGACGAAACGGTCCGCGACTGGCGCGCGCAGTTCTTCCAGAAGATCAAGCGCGAGGGACATCCTCCCGGGCCGCAGTTGATGCAGGAAGCCGGCATAGGGATCCAGTCCGACAGATTCCAGCGCGCTGGCGATTTCGTTTGTGAGCAACGAGTATGCAAACGAAAGCAGTGCGTTCACGCGGTCCATCGGCGGGCGGCGGTTCCGGCCATCAAACTGGAAGGCGGCTTCATCGCGCAGAATCATCTGGTTGAACGCGCCGAAGTACGCCTTGGCCGCGATGCCCTCCAATCCCATCAGCGAGGAGATGGAATCCGCCGCGCCAATCATCGCGAGCACGGCACGCATCTGCGCTATCGCGGCGCGGACAAGCGCTTCATCAACGCGCTGCGGGTGATCGCGCAATGCCCGTTCCAGCCGCCAGCGCGCGTTGTAGATCTTCCCGGTCAGGAACATCTTTGCGACGGGCAGCGCTTTGCCGGGATCCGAAGCCCAATCGTACTGCGCCTTTCGGAGCAGCACGTTTCCACGCACCGGGCCGGCGACACGCGAGAGAAAGCGCCCGTGGGGTGTGAGAAAGCTGAGGTCGACGCCTCGCTCGGCGCAGGCGCCCATCAATGCTGGGCTCGCGCCCCGATAGCCAAAACAGACGACGCTACTGAGATTGAGAAGTGGGATGCGGCCGAGCGTCTCCTCACCCTGCAGCACAACGATGGTCTCGCCGTCGAGGGATAGATAGGCGTCCGGGTTTGTGATGTAGAGCGTATTGAGCAGCCTTTTCATGGCGCTTCCTCTTCCTTGAGCACCCTTGCGACGTAGTCGGAAGCGGAGGATGCGGTCAGTAGATCCGGCTGGCAGATCTCGCACAGCGAGCAGCCACCGCACGCCTTTTTCGGGATTGCCCGGGGCGTGTAGCCACGCTCAAAGAGGTTGTGCATTTCAGCGATGGCATCCCGTACTTCCCCGCGCAGACCGGGTGTCAATTCCACGCGCTGACGCCTGCGCAGCTCCCCGTAATAGATGGCGCCTTCGGGAATGCTCGTCACAAACATCTCCTCCAGGCACAGCGCCTGCGCGCAAAGCTGCCATTCGTCAGCACCGGTGGGATCCGGCCGTCCGCGCTTGTACTCGACCGGGTAGATCAGCCATCGCCCGTTCCGGCCCTGGATTGGGACGCCGCCCTCCGCTTCGGTCAGTTCCACCATATCGCAGGCGCCGGTGATCCTGAGCGCTTCCGACCGGACGGGCATCCCCCGGGAGAGCAGCACCGAGCCCCGCTTTTCCGTGAAATTCTCATCGTGGACGAGCTCATGCAGGTAGTGTCCTTCCAGCGTCAGCGCGTTTTCATCCCACTGCTGCTCAATGTGTACCAGCGCCCAGCGCCGCCGGCAAAAGCGAAAGTGCTTGAGCCCGGAGAGCATCAGGAAGTCCGAATCGTCATTCACCGTCGATGGCCTCCGGAATGAGATCCGGGTAATCGGTCGTAGTGATGGTCATGCCATCGGGGGAGACAGTCAGCGTGCGCTTGAGCTTCGCCGAGGAGTACTGGCCGTTTGCGCAGTTGTGCTTCCACCAAACCACCTTGACGACTTCCATGCTTCCGTCCGGGCGGGCGGAGGTGGCGTCGTTGCGGAACAGTGTGCGCAGCGCCTCCTTGAGCTTTTCCGCATCCTCCTCGGAAAACCCGGTCTTCTGTGCGCATTGCACGTTAATGGCACCGAAAGTCACGTACACGCCAAAGTCCACGCGATGCTTCATGCCCATCGTATCCGGGGCCTTTTTGTCGGGGTCGGTACCGGTCTCGAGGTTGACGGACTTGGTAATCTGCGAGCTGGTCACCGTCACAGGCTCGATGCTGAACGCTGGCTGGATCGACACTGGCCCGCGGATGCCGATGGAGACGGCGTCGCTGTCCTCACCGCCGCTTTCCACGGCTTCCTGCTCCGTGCCATCCTGATTATTCTTGCTTTTCTTGCTTTTCTTGTCTCCCTTAAAGGCAAACACCTGGCCGAAGGCGCGTACATCGTACCAGAGCGCGCAGGCCTTCTTCGCGTATTCGGGCTTGGTATCTTTTTTCATCAATCTTTCCAATTCGGGATAGCTCTTGGCGCGGTCGCGGAGCGAGCGGTGCTCATCCTTGCGGCGGTCGTCCGACTGGACGAAGATGTTTTCTCCCTCATCCATCAGGCGGTTTCGGATCTTGCGCTTCAAGCAGACGTCTGATACCTCGCCAAAGCCCTCATAGGTGGTTCTGGGCCGATTGCCGTCCAGCGGGTCGCCATTGGGGTTGGCGTTGCGCACCGTGAACACCAGCGCGAAGTCGATCTTATCCTTGAGAATTGTCATGGGGATTTGCTCCTTTCACTACTTCCTTCTTGGTGAACAGTGCCTGTCGCTGGCAGTAGTATCCCTGCAGGTACTTCCCATCCAGTGGCCTTCTGGATTCCCGTTCTTCCTCGCCAAAAAGCACCTCGACCTGTCCGATCAGCCACTGGTAGTACCCACCTTTGTCGGGCAGCTTGCTCAGGTAAGGCAACATCAGCGTGTGAAGCTTCATCCAAGTGTCGAATGGGCGCTGCTGGAAGATCTGCATGTAGCGAATGGCGTTGGTCTGCCGCGCGGCGCTCCTGTCCTTATCCTTGTCCATTGCGTCATATTCCGCCTTGTCCGCAATGGCCAGCAGTCGGCCGTAGAGGTAGCTGCGGTCGTGGTTGTCTTCGTTGAGCTTCAAGCCGGTTCCCTCCTCTCCATTGTCCACCTGTTCCATCCGAATCAGCGCGCAGGCGACGGACAGCGAAATCCGCCACTCGTTTTCCAGCCAACGTCCGTTGCCATCGGTGAAGCCCCGCGGCGCGCTCGCGCGGCGAATGGCGTTTAGCACGATGTCGCGGGGGAGCGGCGTGGCCTCGACGGTGCACTTGAGCAGCCTCAGTCGCAGCTGGCGCATCAGCTTAGTTGCGGACTTTTCGCTAAGCCGATCCTTTTGTGCGATGTCCGAAGCCTGTTTCCCCAACACCGCGGTTGCGATCTCCAGCGGCGTCGGCGTCCAGACGCGCTGAACCATCCGGCGGCTTTCCACCGGCCCTTCGAGCCGGCGAACCTCCCATTTGCAGCCGTCATACCAGCGCATGAGCCGCTGAACATACTCGCCTCCGGGCATCTCCTGATAATAATTGATGGACATGCGTCCGGTCGTGGCGGCCTCAAGTCCCAGGATCACCACGCGGTTGACCGCTTCCGGTTTCCAAGCGTCCAACTGCCTGGCGAAGCCCACGGCCGCGTCGCGCAGTGCACTGCCGTAGGCCTCGAAGGTGTCCGGGCACCGATCGAGCCCCGCCAGCATGTCGAGCCCGTCATCCTCGGCGGGAGAGGGAATCGGACAACCGTTCGTGGCCCAGGCCACGACCTTCAGCCCATAGCGTTCGAACCCCTGCCGCTTCAGAAGCCAGATCAGCGCGTTGTGCGCCTTGATCGAGGCGTCGAAGCTGACGGCGAGCGCCTGCGATGCGTCCTCGAAGCGGCCCTTGTACTGGAAGGCCGTCTTGCCGTCCTTGGCGGAGATCAGTTTGGCTTTGCCCGACAGCGGTGGGTGCTTCCTCAGTGTGGGAAGCAAGGCTCCCTCCACGTAGCACAACGCTCGCCCACCCATGCGCCCGGACAGCCGGTTCAGCCAGCTCTCTCGGATGTCCTCCCGCCGCCAGAGTGCCTGCTCTTGGCACTCATAACTTTGAATGGAAAAGCATACGAATTTCTCGGCGTCCTTGCGTATATCCACCATAAAACCGGATTTTTGCATATCATGGATCAAGCTCTTCCGCATTAAGTAATTGCAGAGAAGCTTCAACTGGGATGGCGCGGCTGGCTGCTCGCACCAATCGGAGAGCTTTGTAATATAGGCATTGAAGTATGCGCTCGCCCCGGTTGTTAAGTCGCCGGCGACATATTTCAGTTGTTCACACAATGGGTGAGGAGATATACCTGTTCTTGCCTCGGCGTCCGGGTCGCTGGGGATAACCTGAACTCTGACATCTTTTTCAAATCGGGTAGCATAGGCAAAAGAACCTTCCTCAGTTAGTATGACGTGAAGGATTGGATTTATCACCGTAAAACCGATTGGCGCAAGCGGGTGCTCTGAATCGGAAAATGCGTCCGTGCCTTCCATGTTGTCATAGGTCTGACAGAGCCGCTGCATCCAGCCCACCGGTTTCACCTCCTTTCAGGAGTTCCGAAAAGCTGGGCTCCTCGAGGCCTGAGAAGTTTCCATCCCCGAACGCCTTCTTCTTCATTGGCCGGATGTCCCGCCGGAGCTTGGGATCGCATTTCTCCGGCGGCGGGAATCGGATCAGTCCGTCCTCCATGCGCGCGCTCCAAAGCCGGAGCGACAGCATATTGCGGCCCGTCTCGTCCGGGTAGTCGAAGCCGTGCACCATCAGCCCGAAGTCCAGCGCGCCGTATCCCTTATAGAAGCTCTCGCCTTCGTCAAAATCGCAGGGCTCAACGTAGCCCTGACATTCGCGCGTGCCCAGAAAGATATCCCGGCGGCCGCCCCGTTCAATCATGCGTCGAGCAATGTTGTGGTGCTTGTGCTCATCTTGGTCGCGCTCCAACTCCGGTCGGTGCTCATTCCAGATAAAGTGTGCGCGGACATGGTAACAAACGTCCTTGAGGTAGGTGTAGACGGAGAGCGTGTTGCCCGCATCCACGTAGTTGATCGGACGGATGTTCTTCGCCTCGGTGCGGATCGGGTTCATCACACGCGCCTCGTCAATAATCCAGATGAAGGTTGGCTTCCAGTAAATACTCTCTGTGATGCCCTTGAGCGCCTGATAGGTCGGCACCTGGTATGAACACTTCTCGCCGCCTAGACGCGTCACCGGGTCGCTGAACAGCGCGTAACGGCCGTAGACCTTGAATTCCACCTGATTGCGAACCTTCAAATGCTTACCCCCTTTAGTAGTTCAGCAATTCGAGTTCACCCGGATCAAGCCGGACGCCCGTCATCTTGTCGTAAAACTCCTTTCGCAGCGCAAAGGCGCCGGTTTCACCCACCTGCATCAGCGCCCCCTGCGCCGCGAGTTCTTGGTATGTGTGCTCAAATACACTGACGCTGAACCGCTGCGCCTTGCGGAGCAGATGGATTTCGTCCTTCATTTCGTGCACGCCGGCGAGATCCAGGATGATCTGTTCGCCTTGGCCATATGGCACCAGGATGCCGCGCGTGGCTTGATCGATGACGCAAAAAGCCTCCCCGGCTGTGCGGAAGCTTTGCGGCATCGCGAGGCGCTTGATGGGTTCGTCCTTCCGGTGCAATGCCGCCTGCCTGCATTGGGCATTGTCCGACAGCATGTCGTAAAGGCTTGATTCCCAAGATTTGTCTTGATACGGGAAGGACAACTCCTTCTTGTATTCGTCGCGCTCCTTTTCAAAGTAGCGGCCGATGGTCTCCGGGCCCCCGATCTCGCCGGGGTGCGCCTCGAGGTGCCGCAAAATCCCGTCGCTGATCTCCTGGCCCTTCCGAATCTCCGGCAGCCTGCCCAGGCTTTCCTCCGAAAGCCGCCAGATGTAAACCGTCCCCAATGGCGCCTCGCAATTTCGGTTACAGCGCCCGCCCGCCTGCACAACGCTGGGAAGCCCGGCGAGGCTGCGCACCACGGCGGGAAAGCTAATGTTGATGCCCGCCTCGATCAGCGCGGTGGATATCAGGAATACCGGCCGCCGCTTGCTTAGGCGCGCTTTGACGTCTGCCAGCACGTCCATGCGGTGCTCCGGGCACATCAGCGTGCTCAAGTGCACGCACAGCACGTCCGGGCCCAACATAGCGCGAACCCGTTTGAACACATTCTGCGCGACCGCCTTGGTGTTGACCACCGCCAGCACGGAGCCATGCCGGCGTATGAGTGAAACGAGATCTTCCGCAGCCCTCGCGTTGTCCCGCCCGGCGCGGGATTCATCGATGTAGGCTACGCGCCGGAGCTCCCTGAACAGTGCGGGTATGTCGGAGATGAGCTCCCTGCCCTCGAGGTTCAGCCGCGGCTGCGTAGCGGTCAGCATCAGCGCCGTGCACCTGCACTCTTGTATGAGGAATTGAATCGCCTCCTCAAACAGACGCGTACACTTTTTTGGGAGTGCCTGGATTTCGTCAAAGATGAGAACGGAATTATACAGCGCGTGCATCCTGCGTGCGTCCGTATTTTCCACCCGGAACAGCGCATTCATGAACTGCACCATCGATGTCAGGACGATGCCACTGTTCCATCGCTCGGTCAGGCGGCGGTAAGCGGCGAATTCCTCCTCACTGTCCTGCACCACGCCGCTGTGGTGCTCTAAAATGTCATAGCCACCCAGTGCCTTTCGGATCTCGTCGGCATTTTGATCGAGAATTGTGTTGAAAGGGATGATGTAAAAGGCGCGCCGCATGCTGTTGCCCGCGCCATGAGCGAGCGCAAAGCGGAGGCTGGACAGCGTCTTGCCTCCGCCGGTGGGGACGGTCAACGTGTAGACGCCGCGGGGATTCTCCGCACCCGATTTGCAGACGTCAGATATCAGCGCTCGGGCCTTGTCAATGGCGGAGGCTTCCCGGAATGTGACCTTGGTATATTGCTCGAGCTTTAAAAGAAGGTCATCCCAATCTGGCGGGGCGTCGGGCGGCACCTCCGTTTTCTCGCCCCGCTCAAAACAGGCGGAATCCCACCGATCAGCGTCCACCAGAGCGCTCAACAGCAGGCGCGAAAGCAAGCCGAGCTTGAAAAACATCGACTGATCATTTCTCACTTTGAAAAAAGCACGGATTTCTTCACAGGCCTTCCGAAACAGATCATCCAATTCATCCAAGCTCACGGCTTCCAGAAGAAAATTTTGGACTGCCTCCTCGTAGTGGATCTCTTCTTTTTTCTCCTGAGTAATCACCGACAGGTACGCTGATTCGCCGTCGCTGTTAAGGCAGTCCGGAAGCCCTGCGTGATGCCCGTACACCACCATCGAGACAATCTGCGCGGTCCGCCTTTGCCAAGGATCTCCAACAAACCAGCGCTCGTAGGCGAAGATAGCACCGGCTGGCGCGTGGGATGGGCCGGATTTCTTTTCATCCGGGTGTTTGACAGCATACATCAAATAGTTGAGAAAGGCCTGTGTCGCCTTGCCCAAGTCGTGGAGAAGTGCGATCAAATGAGCAACGTGTAAAAGACCCATGGGTGAAAGGAAACTGGCCATCAGACAAGCTACTTTGCGGCTGTGATCACGGAGGCTCTGCGTTTCGCCGTCAGATCGACGGACGTGGGCAATCACACACAGCCCTCCTCGCTCCTTATGATATACCTAATATTATACATATAAAAACGTAATTATCAATAGAGATTTCCAAAAAGCAACAGCATTCTTTCGTCACGGCGCGAAGGCCGCGTCCGTTGCGCGGACCGCGGAATATCGGTTCTTTAGGGGGCGTAAGGGGAGACAAAAAAAGTGGCAGCCCTGCAGATGGTAAAGTGCAGGCTACCACTTTTCTTTTGCTTTTCCAATTTACCTGATAGTCCCAGCGTCACGTCCTCGAAGTTCAATCGATCCGACAGACCCGCAAGCTGCCCCTTCCGCCGCATCTTCAATCGTAGATGAATTTCATTGCCTGAAAGATTCTAAGATACTTGGGGTACATTTCTTCGCAGCGCCGCACCTCGTCCGGCTCGGGACGGAAGCTCCGCTTTACCTTGATCGTGCCACCGGCGATGGCCTCCAGCGACGGGATGAAGCCCCGCGCATAGGCCGCCAGCAGCGCGATGCCCAGCGCCGGGCTGACGATGCCGTCCATCTGCTCTACCGTAACGTTCAGCACGTTGGCCAGCGCCTGCGCCCAGCTGCTGCTGCGGGCGCCGCCGCCCACGATCCGGATGCGGCCGCACCCGGTCAAATCCAGCCGCATGGCCTCCGCCAGCTGCCGGTAGCCGTAGCTCAGCCCCTCCAGCACCGCATAGATCATGTCCTCCCGGGTGGTTTGGGTGCTCAGGCCCAGGAAAGCGCCCCGGATGTCCGGGTCGGCAAAGACCGTCTTTTCGCCCGTCAGGTGCGGGAAGAATAACAGCTTGCTCGCCTTGGGCGGGCGCTCCTCCAGCATCCTGTCCGCCTGGCTGAAGTCCTCGATGCCCAGGATGGACTGCAGCCACCATTCGAAGGACGTGCCGTTGGACTGCAGCGCGCCCTGCACCAGGTGGGAGAAGCGCACCCCGTCCGCCGAAAACAGGATCGACTTGCCCTTGGCGTCCGGCTCCAGATGGTCCACGCGCGTCATGAGCACCCCGGACGTGCCCAGCGAGATCACCGGGATGCCCTGCCCCAGACAGCCGGTGGACAGCGCGGTGGCCGGGTTGTCGCCGGTGCCGGTCAGCACCTCCACGTCCTCCCGCATCGAGAAGCGCCTGGCGATCTCCGGCAACAGCCGGCCCGCCGCCACCGCGCTGCCGCGGACGTCCGGGTAGACCGACGGGTCCAGCCCGATCATCTCCCGCATATAGGGCGACCATTCCCTGCGCTCGATGTCGTACAGGCAGGAGGTGGACGCCTCGCAGTAATCGGTGCCGTACTTCCCCGTCAGCCGGTAGACCAGGTAGTCCGGCGCGATCAGGAATTTCGCGAGCCGCTTGAAGCGCTCCGGCTCCGCCCGCCGGAGCCAGTACAGGTTGGCCGCCGGGCTGCCGGTGGAGATCGTCCGGGCCAGGTAGTCCCCGCCGGGCTGCCGCGCGATCTCGCCGCGCATCTCCGCCACCAGTTCCCGGGTGCGCGCGTCGTCCCACATCAGCGCCGGGCGCAGTGGCGCGCCGCGCTCGTCCAGCATCACCAGCGTATGCATCTGCCCGGTGACGCCGATGCCGTCCACGCGGGCCGGATCCTGCGCCTGAAAGAGCCGCTCCATCGCCTGGGCCAGGCACTGGAACCAGACGTCCGGCTCGATTTCCCGCCAGCCGAACTCCGGCTGGTCAATCTCGTAAGGCTGGCTCTCGCGCGCCACGAGCTTCAAGTCCTCGTCAATCAGCGTCAGTTTGAGGGCCGACGTCCCCAGGTCAATCCCCAGAAAGCAGTGTTTTGTCCGCATTCAGATCCCTCCTCCCTTTGGTTTTGGTCAATGGAGGTTGATCATCGTCACCAGCTCCTGGGCTTTCTTCGCCACCCGGTCCACCGCCGCCATGCTCAGGTGAATGATGTCGCACTCGTTGTGATCCTTCTCGTAGCCCTCGCCGAAGGTGGAGATGTACTCCCTGCGCAGGTCGGAGCCGTAGTTGATCTTGATCAGGTTCGCCTTCTTCGCCTCCCAGATGACCTCGCTGGGGATGCCGGAGCCGCCGTGCAGCACCAGCGGCACCTTCGAAACCCGCGCGATGCGGCCGAGGAGCGCCAGGTCGATGTGCGGCTCCAGGCACAGGCCGTGCACGTTGCCCACCGACACCGCCAAGAGGTCGCACCCGGTCTCCTCCACGAACGCGGCCACCCTGTCCGGGTCGGTCTTTGAGTCCGCCTCGTTCACGATGTCCTCCTCCTTGCCCCGGATCGCGCCCAGTTCCGCCTCCACCGGCAGGCCGTAGAAGTGGCAGTATTCGGCCGTCCTGCGCACCTCCTGCACATTCTCCTCAAAGGGCAGATGGGACGCGTCCACCATGATGGAGGTGAAGCCCGCGTCCACGCAGGCCCTGACGTCCTCAAAGGATTTGCCGTGATCCAAATGCAGGCCGATGGGGGTCGCGCCGCGCTTCACGGCGTCCCGGGCCAGCTCCGCGATGATCGCGGGGTTCGACAGGCGCAGGTTGCTGGAGGATATCTGGATGTAGCCCGGGAGGTTCGCGTTTTGCAGCCCCCTGGCGATGGCGTAGGTCATTTCAAGGTTTGTGGTGTTGAAGGCCGGGAGCACATAGTGGCCTTTTTTCGCGCATTCCATCAGGTCGAAGCCGTTGATCAATTTCACAGGAGCTTCCTCCCTTTGTATCTCATTTGAAGTCGCGCATCCGCGCGTAGAGGTCGCGGTATTTCCGGTATTTTTCCATATAGTAGGCCCGGCGCGCGGGGTTGGGCTCGAAGATCCTCCGGATGCGCACAGCGCGGCGGATGCCCGCCTCCAGCGACGGATAGGCGCCTGTGCCCGCGGCGGAGAGCAGCATGCAGCCCAGCGTGCCCGCTTCCTCGCTCTCGGGGCGCAGCACCCGCATGCCGAACACGTCCGCTCGAAGCTGCAGCGTCACGTCCGAGGCCGCGCCGCCGCCGGTGGCGACGATGTACTCCGGCGCCACGCCCAGCTTTTGAAGCCGCTCGTAGGCCAGGTACAGCTGGAAGGCCATGCCCTCGATCAGCGCAAGGTAGATCTCCTCCGGCGCCGTGTGGACGGTGAGCCCGGCGAGGGTGCCGCGGGCGTCCATGCTCAGGTCTGGGTTGCCTGCGGAGCCGAACTGCGGCAGCGCCAGCACTTCGGTTTTAAGGCCCGCCAGCCGCCCGTCCAGCCTCCGGTAGAAGTCCGGGGCTCCGGCGTCCGCCGAAAACAGCGTGTCCCGACCCCAGTTCTTCAGGATGCCGCAGGTGGTGACCTCCATGCTCGTCAGGTACTTGTCCGGCAGCACGTAGGGGATGCAGGGAAAGTCGTTCTCGATCATGGCCGGGTTCATCGTCAGCCCCGGCAGCATCATGAGCATGAACTCGCAGGTGCCCATGCTGGTCTCGCAGCCGCGCGCGTCGTACAGCCCGCTGCCCAGCGCGGCGCAGCTCTGGTCGTGGCCGCCGGCCACCAGCTTCATCGCGGGGTTCAGCCCCAGCTTTTGGGCGATCTCCGGCAGGATGGGGCCGATCACCGTGCCCGCCTCCACCGGAAGGCTCAGCTGCTCCGGGCGGATGCCCGCCAGCGACAACAGCTCCTCCGACCACGCCTTTTTGCGGATGTCAAAGGCCATGCTGCGGCAGGCGGACGAATAGCTGACCGCCCGCGCCCCGGTGAGCAGCCACCCCACGTAGTCCTCGAAGAAGAAGATGTGCTTCGCCCGCCGGATCACGTCGGTCTCCCGGTTCATATAGACCAGCTTGGGCAGGCTGTACAATTCGTTGGGCGGGAGGCCTGTGATCTCCATGATGCGAAGCGGCCCCAGGCGCTCGATCAATTCGCCCGTCTCCGGGATGCCGCGGCAGTCGCCGGTCAGCATGCTCGGCGCGAGGCAGTTCCCCTCCGCGTCCAGGCAGACCACCGACTCCCCCAGGCTGGCCACCGCCAAGGCGTCGATGGGCTGGGGGCAGTCCCGGCCGGTCTCCTTCAAAAGGTCCAGCACGTTCCGGGCGACCAGCCCGGCGTCCAGCTCCCGGTGCCCGCCCTCGCCCCGCTCCTCATAGCGGCGCGCCGACTGATACAGCACGCTTCCCTCCAGGTCGTACACCGAGATCTTGCAGCCGCTGGTGCCCACATCCAATCCCGCGATCGCCATATGCCCCTCCAGACCTAGTTATCGGTATACCGGCGCTTCCTGAGCACGTCCACGATCACCGCGGTCAGGATGATGATGCCCTTGAACACGTCCTGCCAGAAGGAGTTGATGCCCATCAGGTTCAGGCCGTTGGTGATGACGCCGATGATCAGAATGCCGATCACGGTGCCGCCCACCGTGCCGACGCCGCCGGACATCGAGGTGCCGCCGATGACCACCGCCGCGATGGCGTCCATCTCAAAGCCGGAGCCCAGCGTAGCCGCCGCGGAGCCCAGCCGCGCGGACCAGATCACGCCGCCGATGCTCGAGAGCGCGCCGATCAGCACGTAGGGGATCATGTTATAGAACTTGGTGTTGACACCGGAGTAGTCGCTGGCCAGCTTGTTGCCGCCGATGGCGTACAGGAAGTAGCCAAAGCGCGTCCGGTTCAATAGCACCCATGTGATCAGGATGATGACCACCGCGTAGACCACGATCACCGACAAATCGCCGATACTCTTCAGCCCGATCGCGGTGTAGGCATCGTTGCGGATGCGGATGGACACGCCGCCGGAGATGATCTCCGTCAGGCCCCGGCCGATGCTCATGGTGGCCAGCGTGGCCACGAACGCAGGGATACTGAAGTAGGCGATGCTGACGCCGTTGATCAGGCCGATGAGCACGCCCACCAGCAGGCAGCAGGGCACCACCAGCCACACGGGCAGCCCGGCGTTGGTGATCAGGTAGGCGCCCACCACGCCGGATAGGCCCACGGTGGAGCCGACCGAGATGTCGATCTGGCCCATCAGGATCGCCATCAGCATGCCGCAGCAGAGGATCGCGTTGACGGCGTTGGACTTCAGAAGGTTCAGAAGGTTCGAGCCCGTCAGAAACTTGGGCGTGGAGATGCTCACGATCACCACCAGCACGAGGAGGGCGACGATGGTGCCCATGTTTTTCTTGAAATACCCCTGAATCCCGTTCACAGGGGAAGGCTTTTTGATGTTTTCCATGCGCGTTCCCTCCAAATCAGCTATGCCGGACGCTGGTCGCGTATTTCATAATGGCTTCCTGGGAGAAGGCCGCCTGCTCCAACTCGCCGGTGATCCTGCCCTCGCACATCACATAGCAGCGGTTGCACATATTGATGATTTCCGGCAGTTCCGAGGAGACCATGATGATGGACGTGCCCTGGGAGGCCAGATGGTCGATGATCTCGTAGATCTCGGCCTTGGAACCCACGTCGATGCCGCGGGTCGGCTCGTCCAGTATGATCACCTTGGGATTCAGCGCCAGCCACTTGCTGAGAACCACCTTCTGCTGATTGCCGCCCGACAGGTTGCCCGCCCGCTGCCGGGGCGAGGAGATCCGAATGGAGAATTTCCGGCGGTACTGCTCCACCATCCGGCCCCACTTGGCCTTGTCCACGCGGATGCCCCGGACGAAGTCCCTCAGGCACACCAGACCCATGTTGAACTCCACGCTGTTCAAAAGCACCAGGCCCTCGTTTCGCCGGTCCTCGGACACGTAAGCGATGCCCGAAGCGATCGCATCCGCCGGGCGGCGGATGTGCAGTTCCCCGCCGTCCAGCAGCACCTGCCCGCCCGCCTTGTGGTAGGCGCCGAAGATGGTCTTCATGAGCTCCGTGCGGCGGGCGCCGACCAGCCCCGCGAAGCCCACGATCTCCCCGTAGTGCGCCTTGAACGAGATGTCCTTGAAGAACCGGGCGTGGCTGAGGTTTTTGACCTCGAGGGACACATTGCCCACCGGGTGGTCGCTCCTGGTGTAGTAGTTTTTCAGGCTCCGGCCCACCATCAGCGTGATCAGCGCGTCCTTCTCCGCTTCCTTCGTCGGAACGTTGCCCACCAAGAGGCCGTCCCGGAGCACCAGGATGCGGTCGGTGATCTCGAACAGCTCCTCGATCCGGTGGGAGATGTAGATGATGCCGATCCCCCGCTCCTTGAGGATCCGGATGATCTTGAACAGCTCCGCCACCTCGGCCTGGGACAGCGAGGAGGTGGGCTCGTCCATCACCACGATCCGGGCCTCGGCGGAGATCGCCTTGATGATCTCCACCAATTGCTGCATGCCGATGGACAGCTCCCGCACGTTCTGCTCCGCGCGGATGTTGATGTGGAACTCGTCAAGCAGCGCCTGGGTTTCCCGCTCCATGCGCTCCCGGTCGATCAGGCCCAGCCTGTTCACGTACTCGCGGCCCAGGAACACGTTGGCCGCCACGCTCCGATCGGGCACCAGGATGATCTCCTGGTGGATGATGCGGATTCCGTTGGCGCCCGCGACGGCGGCGGAATGGATGTTCTTCAGTTCGCCGTTCAGGTAGATCTCGCCGGAGTCCGCCCGGTAGATGCCGCCCAGAATCTTGATGAGCGTCGATTTGCCCGCCCCGTTCTCTCCGAGCAGCGCCACGACCTCGCCCGCGCCCACCTCCAGGCTGACGTCCACCAGCACCTTGTTGGAGGCGAACGACTTGGAAATGTTGCGCATCCGGAGCAGCGTGTTTTCGCTCATGTCCTCATCCCCTGTTTCAAAATGGGCCGGCTCAAGCGTTCTGAGCCGGCCCAAGGTCCTGATTGGCATGGTTCGGTCTGCCGGATACCGGCTGCCACAGGGTATTACTTGGCGGGCAGCGCGTCCCAGGCGTCGAGGTCGTACTGGTCGATGTTGTCCTTGGTGATGCTGTAGGAGGGGATGGCGGTGTTGAACTCAACCTGCTTGCCGTTCAGCAGGTCCACCGCGGTCTGGACGCCCAGGTAGCCCATGTAGGTGGGGCGCTGTGCGGAGGACTGGACCATCAGGCCGTCCTTGATGGCATGCTTGCCAATCGGCGCGCCGTCCTTGCCCAGGATGTCGATCTTGCCCGTCAGGCCCGCTTCCTTGACCGCGTTGACCGCGCCCAGCGCGGAGGTGTCGTTGATGCAGTAGATCACGTTGATGTCGTCATGCGCCTGCAGCGCGTCGGTCACGACGCCGAAGGCCACGTCGGTCGCGCCGCCGCCTTCGACGGTGGCAACTTCCTTATAGAGGGAGGGATCCTTGGCGGTTTCCTTGATGCCCTTCCAGAAGCCGTCCACGTTGATGTGGCAGGACTCGGCGGTCTGCAGGTGCACGATCAGGATGTTGGCGCCGTCCGGATGGTTCTGGGCGACCCACTGGCCGGACAGGTAGCCCAGCTGGGTGTTGTCGGAGGCGATGACGGCGTTCACCAGGTCGTAGTCGTCCTTGCCGATTACGTTGTCGATGTTAATGACCTTTACGCCCTTATCGCGGCAGGTCTGCAGCACGGTGCGGGCGCCTGCGGAGTCGTAGGGGATGTAGACCAGCGCGTTGATGCCGCTGGCGATCATGTCGTCAATCTGGGAGGCCTGGGCGGTAGGGTCGTTCTGCGGGTCGAAGTAGAGCATGTCGCAGCCCATCTCATCGCAGGCGGTCTTCACGCCGTTCAGCACGGCGGTGAAGTACTCGTTGGTCAGCGTGTACGGGGAGAAGCCGATGGTGTACTTCTTCTGCGTCTCAGCGGAGGCCGAGACGATCGGCAGCGCCAAAACCATCGCGCACACCAAAAGGGTCGCCAGGAACTTTTTCATGGGAAAACCTCCTCGTTGTATTGGTGTCCCTACCTGCGGATCGCGTTACGGGCGCGATTTCCCGTTGAGTTGTATGCTAGCATAGATCGATCAAATTGTCAACATAAAACACGCAGAATTTGATAGTTTTTTTATAATTTTGTTTGTTCGGACATTTCCGATCGACCACTTTTTGCCTTCTGGATTCTCGGGAATCTCGGAAATATCAGCGGATTTTCACAAAATCCGGCCCGCTTCCTGGAAAGTCGGGCCGGATATCGCGGCGGCATGGGCCGCAATTCGAACATTTTCACATTCATACTATTGAAAGATATTAATGCGTCCAAAGCAGGGAGAGATTTTCGATGCAGGACAAGGAGCCGGAGCGAGGCGTAGCAGCGCTACGTTGAGCGGAGAGCGACACAGTCCTGCGCGAAAAGATCCCTTGCGACGATGCATTCATATTTGGAAATAGTATCAGCGCGCGATGATGACCTCCACCTTGTTCTTGTTCAAAAGGTTCAATCCGTCCTTGTCAATCCCACTGTCGGTGATCACCACGTCCACCTGCTTCAGCGAGCCGAACTCGTGCAGGTCGTAGCAGTTGAACTTGGAGGAGTCCACCATCAATACAATCTTCTTGGATACCTCAAAGATGGTGCCCTTGAGCCGGGCCTCGGGCGAGTAGCCGTCGTAGACCTTGCCGTCGGTGCCCACCGCCGCCGCGCCCAGGAAGGCGATGTCCAGCTGATAGCGCGCGATCTGCTCCTCGGCCACGATGCCGGAGGAGCAGTTGGCAACATGCAGCATCTCGCCGCCCAGCATGATTACCGACAGGTTGCGGTGCTGCAGCGCCACACCCGCCACCGTCAGATTGTTGGTGACGATGACGTTGCGCATGTCGTCGGTGATGTAGTTGATCATGTGGCGGGTGGTGGAGCCGGAGTCGATGAAGATCCGCTGGCGTTGCTCCACCAGTTCCGCGGCCTTTTGGGCGATCATTTCCTTGGCTTCTTTATGTTCGATTTTTGCATCATCGAACGAGATCATCCGCACCACCGAGTCCTGGGCCAGCATGGCGCCGCCGTGGGTGCGGGTGATATTGTACTGCTGGGTCAAAAGGTTCAGGTCCCTCCGGATGGTCATCTCCGACGTGTGGAACGCCTCGGCCAGCTCATTTACCTTGACCTGGCGCTGCTTTTGCAGGATGTCCAGGATCGCCAGACACCTTGTTCTTGTGTTCATCGCGTTCTCCTTCTGAATGAGAGATGCGTCCGAAGGCCCTCTCTGCGCGCCCGCCAAAATGTCAGGACGCACATTTTCCGTGTCGCTTCGCGGGGTGTGTCGTGTTCTATTATAATGCATTTTTTAAAAAAGCGAAGTGATTTCACAAAATTTTTTCCGGATTTCCGCTCGCGGGCCGCGTTCGGGGCCGAAACCTCGGAATCCGGCCTTATCCGGGCACCCGGCCGCGCCAAACAGCACAGATTCCGATTGTTATATGTTCGATCAAACGACTTTTCTTTTCGATCCGGTTTTGCTATAATAGATCGGGTGTCCGAAACCAAATCGCTCAAGGAACGGGGAATGAATCATGCGCGTACTGGACGCGGGTTTCACGAAGAACTTCATCCGCACCTGCGACGACGGCTGGCAGCAGGGCTGGCACGAGTGCCACGGCGGAAACCTCAGCTATCGCCTGACGGAGGCGGAGGCCCGGTCGGTCTCGGGCGACCTCCGGGAGGATGCGCCTTGGGTTCCGCTGGACATCGAAATGCAGGGACTTTCCGGGGAGCACTTCCTGGTGACGGGCGGCGGCAAGTACTTCCGCAACGCCATCCTGGACCCGGAGGATGGCCTGGGCATCCTGGAGATCAGCCCGGATGGAAAGACGTACCGGCAGAAGTGGGGGTTCGGCGAAAACGGCCGGCCCACCAGCGAGCTACCCGCGCACCTAATGAACCACGAGATCAAAAAGCAGGCCACCGGCGGGCGCTACCGGGTGATCTACCACGCGCACCCGGCGAACATCATCGCGCTGTCGTTCGTGCTGCCGCTGTCGGACGAGGTGTTCACGCGGGAACTGTGGGAGATGATGCCCGAATGCGCGATGACGTTCCCATCGGGCATCGGCGTAGTGCCCTGGATGGTGCCGGGGCAGGCGGAGATCTCGCTGCTGATCGGGGAGATGATGAAGAAGTACGACGTGATCCTATGGGCGCAGCACGGGCTGTTCTCGTCGGGCGAGACGCTGGACAGTGCGTTCGGGCTGATCCACACGGTGGAGAAGGCCGCCCAGATTCTCTTGAAGGTGCTCTCCGTCGGCCCCAAGCGCCAGGCCGCGACATCCCAAGACTTCCGCGACATGGCCAAAGCCTTTCACCTCAACCTGCCGGAGCGCTTCTTGCTTTAAAAACCGAAAGCGGAATTCTAGGCGAAAGTGGATGGTATAACCCGAATCTGGGTGAAACAGGCCGGAACGGCGTGGAAAAACTCAGCATCTACGCGGGTCTTAGTATGCTAAGTGGGCATCGGAAGCCGTGAGAAATTATGCGCGCCCCTATTGACAGCTTTGCGCGGTTCGGGTACAATACAATCAATGCAACCGTTTGCGTAAAATCCAGGGTGCGGGGAGGGGCGGGCGCATGGCGGCAACCATCCACGACGTGGCGAGGCTGGCGGGGGTCAATTCGTCCACCGTCTCCCGGGTGATGAGCGGCAAGGCCACCGTCACCGAGGAGACCCGGGAGAAGATCCATGCCGCCGTGCGGCAGCTGGACTACCACCCGAGCAGCGTGGCCAGGAGCCTGGCCAGCGGCCTCAGCGGCGCCATCGGCGTGGTGGTGGACGCCCAGGACGCGGACGCGTTCAGCAACGTCTACTTCAGCCGCAGCCTTTTCGCCATCGAGCAGGTGGCCCAGTCCCGCGGCTACAACGTAATCATCGCCAACAGCGCAAGGAAGGCGGGCGGCGCCTCCTCCATCGAGGAACTGATGCTGGAGCGCAAGGTGGACGGGCTGATCCTGCCCCCCTCCACCGTAAAGCCGCAGCTGCTCAAGAAGATCGGCGACTTCCCCTACGTGGTGCTGGGGCAGCCGGATGTCGCAAGCCAGGGCGCCAGCTGGGTGGACGTCAACAACGAGCAGGGCGCGGCGCTGGCCGTGGAGCACCTGTACGAGCGGGGCTACCGGCAGATCGCCTACGCGGGCGGCGACGGAAAGACCGGCTTTGTGAAGCGCCGGGTGATCGGCTACCTGGGCGCGCTCAGGCAGGGCGAAACGCCGATGATCTTCCCGACGGACGGCACCGCCCAGGGCGCCCAGCACGCTGCCCTCGAAGCGATGGCCGCCCCTCAGCGCCCGGACGCCTTCCTCTGCAACGACAACCTGACCGCCTTCGGCGTGCTGAAGGCCCTGAAATCGCTGGGGCTCGGCGTCTCCGGGCAGGCCGGGCTGGTGGCCTTTGATAACCAGCCGCTGGCGGAATACACCGACCCGCCGCTGACCGCCGTCAACGTGGACACCGCCCTGCTGGGCGAGCAGACGGCGCGGCTATTGTTCCAGCGCATCAAGCGCCCTTTGAGCAACCAGCAAATCATGCTCGGCGCCGCGCTGATCGAGCGCGAATCGAGCCATAGGATGTGAACGCATGAACCTCGCCGCCATCGCTCATGGTGTCGGCTTGCCATTTAGGCAACCGGTTGCACGAAATCGAATCAAATTCCGCCTCCTGGCCGCCGACGGAGACCTGACCGCCTGCCGGATCGTGCTGTGGAAGCGCAGCGAACCCTACCCGGACAGCCGCCGCGCGCTGCCGATGTCCGTGCGCTGCCGGGACGGCGTCAAGGCGGAGTGGACCGTGGAGGCGGCCTTCCCGGAGGAGGCGCGCTACGTCAAGTACTTTTTCCGGCTGGAAGACGCCGGGGGGCGGGTTTTGTACTTCTGCGAGCACGGCTTTTCGGAGGCCGAGCCGGAATCCGGCTTCTTCGAAGTATTGCAGGCTTTCGAGTGCGACCTGCCCCAGGCGCCGGACTGGTCGCGGGGCGCGGTCTACTACCAGATCTTCCCGGAGCGGTTCGCCGTCGGCAATCCGTCCAAATCATTACACGACTATGCGCGTTGGGACGCCCAGCCCACGCGGGAGAACTTCCTGGGCGGCGACCTCGAGGGCATCCGGCAAAAGCTGCCCTACCTGGCTTCGCTGGGGGCCGAGTGCCTGTACCTGACGCCGGTGTTCGCCGCCGACTTCAACCACAAGTACGCGGCGCGGGACTACTTCCAGGTGGATCCGGACTTCGGCACCAACGGGGAACTGGCCACGCTGGTTTTGGAGGCTCACGCGCGCGGCATCCGCGTGCTGCTGGACGGCGTGTTCAACCACTGCGGCGTCCACTTTGCGCCCTTCCAGGACCTGATGAAAAACGGCGAGGCCTCCCCCTTCCGGGACTGGTTCTACGTGAAACGCTGGCCAATCGAGGTGAACCCGGCCTGCTACGAGTGCGTGGGCGACTACCCCTACATGCCGCGGCTGCGCACGCCGAACCCCGGGGTGCGGGAATTCATCCTGAAGGTGATGCTCTACTGGCTGGACGAGGCGAAAATCGACGGCTGGCGGCTCGACGTGGCGGACGAGATCGACGTTTCCACCCTCAGGTATTTGCGGGAGGGCGTGAAGGCGCGGCACCCGGAGGCGCTGCTGCTGGGCGAGACCTGGGGGGACGCCGGCCGCCTGATCTCGGAGGGCGGCGCGCTGGACGCGGCGATGAACTACCTGTTCCGGGACGCGATGGTGGACTACTTCGCGAAGGGGGCCATCGACGAGGCGCAGCTGGACGGGCGGCTCCAGCGCATGCTGATGAAGTACCCGGACGATGTGAACCTCAGGATGTACAACTGCCTGGGCAGCCACGACACCGCGCGCTTCCTGACCGAATCGGGGGGCGAGGCATGGCGGCTGAAGCTGGCGGTGGCCTTCCAGATGCTGTTCCCGGGCAGCCCGGCGGTCTACTACGGCGACGAGATCGGCATGGCGGGCGCAAACGACCCCCTCTGCCGGGCGGGCATGGCCTGGGGGCGGGAGGACGAAGGACTGCTGGACTGGACGAAACGGTGGATCTCGCTGCGCAAGCGCAGCCGGGCCGTCCGGCTGGGGAGTTACAAAACATTGCTCGCCGACCCGGAGCGGGGGCTTTTCGCCTTCGAGCGGGTTTATGAGGGCGAACGGCTGGCGGCGGCCTTCAACCGCGGCGGCGCGGCGCAAACCTTGGACTTCGCGGGCACGGCGGGGACGGCGAGCGTCCCGCCCAGGTCCGTTAAGATCATACTCAATGAGGAGGGAATCCCATGCGTACCTTGAAGAACGCGCTGGCGATCCTGCTGGCGGCGGTGCTCTGCCTGGCCGGGACGGCGCTGGCGGAATCGGCCCAGGCCCCGGTGACCATCAACTTCTGGCACCATTACAGCGCCCAGTCGGCGGAGAACGAGACGCTGACGAACGTACTGATCCCCAAGTTCGAGAGCGAGAACCCCGGCATCAAGGTCAACGCCGTGTCCCACGAGTGGGCCGAGCTGCACGACAAGATCCTGGTCAGCGCCAGCTCGGGGAGCCTTCCGGACGTCGCCCGCTGCGACATCGCCTGGCTGCCCGAGTTCCAGAAGATGGGCGTACTGGTCTCGCTGGACGAGGCCATGCCGGACTTCAAGGACGCCTCAGGACAGCTGCTGGACAGCGCCATGTCCACCGCCAGCATCGGCGGACACTATTACGCGCTGGCGCTCAACACCAACAGCAAGATCCTGTACTACAACACCGAAATGCTCAAGGCCGCGGGCGTGGAAGTGCCGGGGACCCTGGACGAGTGGGTGGACGCGGTCACGAAGCTGTCCGGCACCAATGCCAACGGTCAGCAGGTCTGGGGCTGGGACGAGCCCGCCCTCAGCGGCTGGAATGTTTGCCCCTTCATCTGGAGCTTCGGCGGCAGCCTGACCAGTGACGACCAGACCGTGGCCACCGGCTATATCAACAGCGACGCCACCGTCAAGGCGGTGGAGACCTTCGCGAAGCTCGCCCAGGGCGGCAAGCTGACCGGCTTCAACAGCGGCGACATCCCGATGACCGACGGCTTCGGCACCGGCCGCTACGCGATGATGCTGGAAGGCCCCTGGAAGGTCGCGGAACTGGCGGGCGCCTATCCGGACGTGGCCTATGGCACCGCGCCGATCCCGGCGGGCGACGGCGGCAGCGTGAGCGTGCTGGGCGGCGAGGACATCGCGATGTTCAATACCTTAAACCAGGACGCCGCCTGGAAGTTCATGCAGTTCATGACGGGCGAGTACGCCGAGACCGAAATGGCAAAGTGCGGCCAGATCCCGGTGAACAAGGCGGCGCTTACAAGCGACACCGTGAAGAGCGCCTCCTTCGCGCCGTACCTCGAGGCCATCAAGACCGCCAAGGCCCGGCCGACCGTGGCCGCCTGGAGCGAGATGGACAACGCGCTGACCACCGAAATGACCCAGGTCATCTCTGGCGAAAAGACCGCGAAGCAGGCGATGGACGAATTGGCCGCCACCTTCGACGAGCTGCTGAAGAAGTAATCCCAACATAAACGGGCCGGGGCCGGCACATTGGCCCCGGCCCGAACTCCAGGAGGCGTCGACATGGAGATGAGATCCCGCCTGAACCGGTTCCAGCTGGGCGCGCTGCTGGCGCCGGGGCTGATCCTGTTCGGCGCGTTCACGGTGTACCCCATCGCCCGGCTGCTGGTGGTCAGCTTCTGCGACTGGAACTTCGGCTCCATGCTGCGCCAGCAGTGGATCGGCCTTGACAACTACCGCGAGGTGCTGAGGGACCCCACCTTCCGAATGGTGTTCGTCAACAGCGTCGTCTACACGCTGGTCACGGTACCCGGGCAGATGGCGCTGGGGCTGATCGTGGCGATGCTGCTAAGCGGCGTCCGCCGCTTCAGCGTCACATTCCGCGTGATCAACTACCTGCCGGTGATCACCTCCTGGGTGATCGCGTCGCTGGTGTTCCGCTACATCTTCAACACCGAGGGGCTGCTCAACTACTTCCTGACCAAGGTCCTGGGCGTCACCAGCCAGAACGTGCGCTGGCTGGACAGCCGCTGGGGCGGGCTGACGGTGGCGATGATCCTGGGCATCTGGAAGGGCGTGGGCTGGAACATGGTGGTGTTCCTGGCGGCGCTGCAGCAGGTGCCCCAGGATTTGTACGAGGCGGCCCAGATAGACGGATGCGGCGCATGGAAGAAGTTCTGGAGCGTCACCATGCCCTCCATCCGGGGCACGGTGCTGTTCGCGCTGATCATGCTGACCATCGGCGGCTTCAACGTGTTTACCTCGATCAAGATGATCACCGGCGGCAAGCCCGCCCACCAGACCGACACGCTGCTCACCTGGATGTACTACAACGCCTTCAGCGCGGGCAAGTTCGGCTACGCGGCGGCGCTGAGCTTCATCATGGCGCTGTCGCTGGGGCTGATGGCGATTTTGCAGTTCAAGGCCATGAAGAACGCGGACGGGTGAAGGGAGGGGCGCACATGAAATCCAAAAAAGGGAAATGGGCGGCGCTACTGCGCTACCTTCTGCTGCTCCTGGGCGCGGCGGTTTCGGCGCTGCCGATGCTCTACCTCGTCACCACGTCGCTTCGGCCGAACGGCGCGCTGTACGAGTACCCGCCGCGCTTCTTCCCGAGGCCCGGGGCGCTGACCATCGAGAACTATCAGTACATCCTGGCCCAAAGCAAGTTCTACCGGAACTTTCTGAACTCGGCGTTCGTGGCGCTCACTTCGGTGGCGCTGGCGGCGCTGGTGTCCTCCGCGATGGCGTTTGCGATGGGCAAGTTCCGCTTCCGGGGGCGGAGGCTGCTGTTCGGCTTCATCATCCTGACCATGATTATCCCGGGCACGACGATGATCGTGCCGCAGTTCGAGCTGGCGACCAAGCTGAACCTGGTCAACAAGCTCTGGGGGCTGATCCCGTTCTACGCGGCCTGGGTGATCCCCTTCTCCACCTTCATGATCAAGGGCTTCATGGAGAACATCCCCAATGAGATCACCGAGGCCACGTGGATCGACGGCGCAAGCGTGATGACCGTGTACCTGCGCATCGCGTTGCCGCTGGCCGCGCCCGCCATCGCCTCGGTCAGCATCTTCGACTTCCTGACCGCCTGGGAGGAGTACCCCTGGGCCAACACCGTAATCAACGACACGCTGCTTCGAACGCTGCCCATCGCCATCGCGGGCTTCTTCGGGCAGCACCAGTTCACCCAGTGGGGGTACGTGTTCGCCATGTCGGTTCTGACGCTGGTGCCGGTGGTGGTCGTGTTCGTCACCTGCCAGCGGTTTTTCGTGCAGGGGCTGACCGCGGGCAGCGTAAAGGGGTGATACTAATTCCGGCGTGGCGGTTACAGTAGCGCCGCCATGAAGCGGTAGATGTGGTCGTCGCAGCCGGGGATTGGCTCATGCCCGAAGTCCGGGTAGATGAGCATGCTCTTGGCAGAAGTGATGCGGTTGTAGGCGGCAAACTGCGTGGACGGCGGGCAGATATTGTCCATCAGTCCGGTCGCCATCAGCACCTCGCCCCGGATGCGGGGGGCCAGCTGCGCCGCGTCGATGTAGCCCAGCGCCGTGAACACCTGCTCCTCCCGCTCGTGCAGCGGGTCGAAGTGGCGGAAGTACTCGGTGATCTCCTGGTAGGCGTCCTTCGCCAGATCCATCTCCCACACGCGCCGGTAGTCGCACAAAAACGGGTACACCGGCGCGGCGCGCGCGATGCGCGGTTCCAGCGCGGCGCAGGCCAGCGTGAGCCCGCCGCCCTGAGAGCCGCCCGTGGCGCCTACCCGGTCCGGGTCGACGCCCGGCATGCCCATCACGATCTTCGCCAAGAGCGCCGTATCCAGAAAGATGTCGCGGAACAGCAGTTTGTCCGGCCCGTCCTGAAGGCCCCGGATGATGTGGCCGTTGTGTGTGTTGCCGTGAACGCCGCCCACATCCTCAGATTCGCCGCCCTGCCCGCGGCAGTCCAGGGCCGCGACATGAAAGCCGGAGGCGGCGTAGCCCAGCTTGGGCAGCCAATCGCCGGCATCTTGGGTATAGCCGTGGAACATCAGCACCGCGGGCGCGCTGGCGGCGGCATTTTTCGGCCTCAAGTATTTGGCGTGCACGCGCGCCCCGCCCACCCCGGTGTAGTAGAGATCGAAGCACTCGGCCACGGGCGATTGAAACCAGGAGGGCACCAGTTGAACGTTGGGCTCCACGGCGTTCATCTGCTCGAGGGCGCGCGCCCAAAAGGCGTCAAAGTCCTGGGGGCGCGGGTTCGTTCCGGGGTATGCGCGCAGCTGTTCCAGCGGCATGTCGATCACGGGCATGGGATTCACACCTTTCGCTTGTTCGCTTGTATGGCAATCCATTATACCACTTTTTCGGCCTTTTGCTCCGGGGTTATTGATGGGAAGAGTTTGACAGAAACATGTTTATAATGTATAATCAGCGATGGATGTTTGTGGGAACGGATGTATTCCAATTATAGAGAGGGTGTTGGCTCGTGAAGAATCTTCTGGCGCTTCTTCTGGCACTCATGATGCTGCTGGGCCTGTGCGTCACCGCCGGCGCGGAACCCGCCGCCGACGCGATCGATCCTGAACTCGTCGCCGCCGCCAAGGCCGAAGGAGAGCTCACCGTCTACGCTTCCTGCGAGGAAGCCTACATGAACGCCGCCTGCGACCACTTCCAGGAACTCTACGGCATCACCGTCAACCGTCAGCGCCTCTCCACCGGCGAGGTCGCCGCCAAGATCGAGGAAGAAAACGGCAGCCCCAGCGGCGACGTCTGGTTCGGCGGCACCACCGATCCCTACAACGAGTCCGCCCGGAAGGGCATGCTGGAGGCCTATGCGGCCAAGAACGCCAGCCATCTGATCAGCGATACCTACCGCGACAAAGACGGTTACTGGTACGGCATTTACAAGGGCATCCTGGGCTTTATGGTCAACTCCGAGGAGATCAAGCGCCTGGGCCTGACCGCCCCCGCCGATTGGGACGATCTCATCAAGCCGGAGTACAAGGGTCTCATCTGGATGTCGAACCCCAACACCGCCGGCACCGCCAAGCTCATCATCAACACGATGGTGCAGATGAAGGGACACGACGCCGCGATGGAGTACTTCAAGGCGCTGGATGAGAACGTCGCCCAGTACACCAAGAGCGGCTCCGGCCCCAGCAAGATGGTCGGCCCCGGGGAGTGCGTGATCGGCATCGGCTTCCTGCACGATGGCATCACCCAGATCCTCGCCGGCTACGACAACATCCAGCTGGTCGTGCCCAAGAGCGGCACCAGCTACGAGGTCGGCGCGACCGCGATCTTTAAGGGCGCGAAGCACCAGAACGCCGCGAAGCTGTGGATCGAATACGCGCTCAGCCCCGAGTGCGTCAACCTGGCCAAGGCGAACGAGAGCTTCCAGTTCCTGGTCCTCGACAACGCGGAACAGCCCAAGGAAGCCACCCAGTTCGGCCTGGACATGAACAACACCATCACCTACGATTTTGAAGACGCGAAGGCCAACACCTCCAAGTACGTGGAAGACTTCTTCGCGGCGGTCGGCACGGACGACCGCTTCAAGACCGAGTAGCTTTCCCCGCGGGGATCAAGGAGGATGACGCCTGGCGTCATCCTCCTTGAATCTTTGAAGAATAATTGAGGGGGGTTGCGCGTGGTTGGAAGGCAAAGCATAAAGCTTGAGCGCAAAAAGTTTCTCGGCGACCCCATTCTGGTTTCAACCATCGCGGCCCTGCTGATTTTCCTGCTGCTGTTCATACTCTATCCGCTGGCGACGCTGCTGGTGGACAGCGTATTCAGCCGGGAAAGCGGGTTTACGCTGGATGTGTTCCGGCGCGTGCTCAGCATGCAGCGCTTCCGCGTCGCGTTCACGAACACGCTGGCGCTGGGCTTTCTGACGGGCATATTCAGTACGCTGATCGGCCTGTTGTTCGCGTACGTGGACGTCTACATGCGGGTGCGCTCGCGCGTGGTCAAAAAGCTGTTTGACGTGGTCAGCATGCTGCCGGTGGTCTCGCCGCCGTTTGTGCTGTCGCTGAGCATGATCCTGCTGTTTGGCCGCAGCGGCCTCATCACCCGGACGCTGCTGGGCATCTACGACAGCGAAATCTACGGGCTCAAGGGCATCGTGATCGTGCAGACGCTGACGTTCTTCCCCGTCTGCTACCTGATGCTCAAGGGCCTGCTCCGCAACATCGACCCTTCGCTGGAGGAAGCCAGCCGCGACATGGGGGCGAGCCGGTGGAAAGTATTCACCACGGTCACGCTGCCGCTGATGCTTCCGGGCATCGGCAACGCGTTTCTGGTGACGTTCATCGAGTCGGTGGCAGATTTTGCAAACCCCATGCTCATCGGCGGCAGCTACGACACCCTCGCCACGACGATCTACCTGCAGGTGACCGGCGCTTACGACAAGGTGGGCGCGGCCGCGATGGCGGTGGTGCTGCTGGGCCTGACGCTGATCCTGTTCCTCATTCAAAAATACTACCTGGAGGCGCGCACCGTCGCGACGCTGACCGGCAAGGCCAGCCGGGAGCGCATGCTGATCGCCGACAAGAGCGTCACGCGCCCGCTGACGGCGCTGTGCGCGCTGGTCAGCGCGTTTGTGATCCTGATGTACGTCAGCATCCCCTTCGGCGCGCTGTTCAAGCTCTGGGGGCGCAATTATTCGCTCTCGCTGGTGCATTTTCAGTACATCTTCAAGTACGGCGGGCTCAAGGCGTTCCGGGATTCCTTCACGCTTTCGATCATCGCCGCGCCGATCACGGCGCTGCTCTCGATGGTCATCAGCTTCCTGGTCGTCAAAAAGAAGTTCCGGTCAAAGGGCTTCATCGAATTTGTCAGCATGCTGGCGATGGCCGTGCCCGGCACGGTGCTGGGCGTGGGCTACATCCGCGGCTACGCCAACGGCATCTTCGGCAGCGGCCTGATGCAGGGGCTGTACGGCACCGGCGCGATCCTGGTGATCGTGTTCATCGTGCGCAGCCTTCCGGTCGGCACCCGCAGCGGCATTTCCGCGCTCCGGCAGATCGACAAATCCATCGAGGAGAGCGCTTGGGACCTGGGCGCGAACAGCGGCAAGGTGTTTACAAGCGTCACGCTGCCGCTGATCAAGGACAGCTTTTTCAGCGGCCTGGTGACGACCTTTGTGCGCTCGATCACCGCCATCAGCGCCATCATCCTGCTGGTAACGCCGAAATACCTCTTGATCACCACCCAAATCAACGAATTCGCCGAAAAGGGCAAGTACGGCGAGGCGTGCGGCTACGCGACGATCCTCATCCTGATCGTGTACGCCTCGATCTCGCTGATGAACCTGGGCATCAAGTACTTTGGAACCAGCAGAGCTCTGGCAGGAGGCGGGAAAAATGGCTAAAATCCCAAAGGGCGTGCGCCTCGAGCACATCTCCAAGGTCTACAAAGACCCCAAAACGGGCAACGACTTTTACGCCGTCCAGGACGTCAGCCTCGACATCGAGCCGGGCAGCTTTGTGACGCTCTTAGGCCCCAGCGGCTGCGGCAAGACCACGACGCTCCGGATGATCGCCGGGTTCGAAAGCCCCGATGAAGGCGAAATCTACCTGGGCGGCGAGCCGATCAACGCGCTCACCCCCAACAAGCGCGATACCGCCATGGTGTTCCAAAGCTACGCGCTGTTCCCCCACTACAACGTCTACGACAACGTCGCCTACGGCCTGAGGCTCCGCAAGGTGCACAAGGCGGAACTGGACGAGCGCGTCCGGAGCATCCTCCGGCTGGTGGAGATGGAGGGCATGGAGGGCCGCATGACCAACCAGCTCTCCGGCGGCCAGCAGCAGCGCGTCGCGCTGGCCCGGGCGCTGGTCGTGGAGCCGGGCGTACTGCTGTTTGACGAGCCTCTTTCAAACCTGGACGCCAAGCTGCGCGTCACAATGCGCACGGAGATCCGGAGAATCCAGCAGGCGCTGGGCATCACGGCCATCTACGTGACCCACGACCAGAGCGAAGCCATGTCCATCAGCGACCGGATCATCCTGATGAACCGGGGCGTCGTCGCGCAGAGCGGCAAGCCGATGGAAATCTACTATCATCCAAGCAGCGAATTCGTCGCCGACTTCATCGGGGAGGCGAATTTCCTGAAGGGCAGAACCATCGGCGCGGCGGGCGGCGTCTGCAAGGTGGAAATCCAAGGCCACGAGGCGCTGGTTGAAACCGCAAATCCCGTCGGCCCGGGGCAGGATTGCGTCGTCGTGCTTCGCCCGGAGGCCATCCGCATCGCGGATCAAGGGCTTCTTCCCTGCAAGGTGGAGCTGAGCTGCTTTATGGGCAGTTATCAGAATTACCACGTCCGCGTGGGCGGCACGCTCGTAAAGATCTCGGACAACTGCCCGGTCAACAAGAAAATCTACGCCGTCGGGGACGATGCGTACATCGGCTTTGAGAAGGAATGCGCGCATTTGTTGTAGGCGCCGGAGCCCTTGCAAGGGCTAGGGATAGCGCCGCATTCCCCGATCTCTCCGGGCTGTATAACTAAGGTTCATGACGAACAGTGCCAACGGATTGTAGGATAGTCGCAAGGGGGCAGTTGAGGGCCCTGGGCTGGGACTACCGCGTAACTTCTCCATCCGCTGCACCCTTTGTTTGCTATGTCATGCCAAAGGAGGGCCCCAGGTTGGCGAGCGGTGGAAGCTGATTCTTTTTAAATAGCGCCTATATCCGGGCTTCTGAGCCAGCGCAAGAATGGCGGGGTTATCCGACAGATAGGTCGTCAGGATCCCCAGAATTCCCGCGCCCGGCAGGTGATATAGCGGGCTTCATCAGGGGCGCCAGCGCCTTGTCCAGTAGGGAAACCACGCCTTTCACAGCTCCGCTCTTCAAATCAGCGATCTGCAACCTCTGCAAAATAGGCTCAATGTCAACCGTAGGGGTAGAGGTTAGAACAATGGAGGATGCGAGTTCTGAAGTTATGAAAGTTTCTGAAGCCAAAGGCAGCACGTTTGAGGGTTTTGGTGGCGTTATTGATGCCTTCGGTG
>Ga0268263_1000836_pt1 | contig 35702 bp, 26 predicted proteins | sample Biomet5_FD_190358 | JGI IMG/M metagenome (GOLD analysis project Ga0268263, IMG submission 190358) | Microbial communities from bioreactor (seeded with sewage sludge) at LBNL, California, USA - Biofuel metagenome 5 (SPAdes) (version 4) | ecosystem: Engineered > Bioreactor > Anaerobic >... | reverse complement strand
CGAAGTACATTGAGGAGATTTGATGGAGGGGGAGATTCACATGAAGAAGCGCGCGTTCATCCTGGCGGCGTTCGGGGCGGCCGCGGCGGTTCCCGCGCTGGCCGAGGCGGCCGTTTCGCCGGTCACCATCGACCTGACGCCGCTCTTGCAGGCGGCGCTGAGCCTTGCGATTTCGCTGGTCACCGCGTTTTTGATCCCCTGGATCCGCGCCAGGTATTCTTACGAGCAGCGGCAGCGCATCGCGGCGGCGTATCAGACCGTCGTCTACGCGGCGGAGCAGATGTTCGGCGCCGGCGCGGGCGAGCGCAAGCTCCAGTGGGCCGAGGAACAGCTGGAGGCCAGGGGGTTCAGCGTCGACCGGACGGCGCTGGAGGCGGAGGTTTTGAAGCTGCAGTCGTTGGGCAAGGCGATCCTGACCGACCCTGGCCAAGGCACCCCCGCCACGCCAAGTTAATCCTGCGTTGCTTGCATTCCGATCATAAGCATGAGATAATGCCCGTTGAGCAGCTCGCTCGGCGGGCATTTTTTATGCATCGGCTATTTCAAATAGCGCGCGCGTATTATTTCAAATAAATCGCGCCGCTACAGGCGCACTGACTTGTGGAAGTGTTTCCTCCACCAGTGTGTGCACTGATGGAAGAAACGCGTTCCCGGCGCACGGGTCGCCGGGAACGAATTGAAAGCACGACGAGGTTTGTCAACAGCTTGACCCCGTCCGCGGCAGCGCGGGCGGGGTTTTTGTCACTCCGAGAGGCGAGAGAACGGCTGGCCCGCGTCACTTCTCCCCCGGCGCGGCGGGCAGCCGGACGATGAAGCGGCTGCCGCGGCCCTCCCCGCTCACGGCCTCCACGCTGCCGCCGTGGGCGCGCACGATCGATTTCACGATCGCAAGCCCAATGCCCGCGCCGCCGGTCCTGCGGCTGCGGGAGGAGTCCACCCGGTAGAAGCGCTCAAAGATCAGCGGAAGCGCCTCCCTTGGGATGCCGATGCCGTCGTCCTCCACCTCCACCACCGCCTTGTCGCCCTCCGGGTGGGCGAACGCCCGGATGTGCCCGCCCTCCGGGGTATACTTGACGGCGTTTCCGATCAAATTGCTGAGCACCTGGTGCAGCCGCGCGCGGTCGCCCATCGCCCAGGCCCCGCCCTCGACGACGAAGGCCAGGTTCTTTCGGGCAAGCTCCAGTTCAAACTTCCGCCCGGCCTCCCGCGCAACGGCCGAAAGCTCCACCGGGGCGATCTCCAGCTTCCTATCGCCGCTCTCGGCGTCCGCCAGCGCCTCGAGGTCAGAGACCAGCCCCGTCAGCCGCGCGACCTCCTCCTGCAGCCCTTCCAGCCGCTCAGGCGTGGGCTGCCACATGCCGTCGATCATCGCCTCCAGGTGTGCGCCCACCGCCGCCAGCGGCGTTCGAAGCTCGTGGGCCACGTCGCCGGTCAGCCGCCGCCTCAGCGCCTCCTGTTCCTCCAGCGCCTCCGCCAGCTGGTTGACCGACCTCACCAGGTCGGAAAGCTCCCGGCTGCCGGTGCGCCCTTCGTAGCGCACCTGGTAGTCCCCGGCGGCGATCCTGCCGGCGATGGCGGCGGTTTTGACCACGGGCCGGGCGATGCGGGAGGCCAGGATCAGCCCCACCGCCAGCGCGAAGGCGAGCGCGATGCCCGCCGTGACCAAGAGCGCCAGGTTCAGCGTGTTCAAAAATTCAAAGTCGTTCTCGGTAAAGAAGAAGGGCCCGTAGTAGCTGACCGCGACCGACCCGACACCCTTGCCGTCGTAGGTCAGCGCCAGCGTCTGGGACATCCTGCGGCCGTTCGCCGCGCTCCGCCAGTGGCTCATGCGCTCGGAAATCTCGGCCATGATGCTGCCGCACAGCGCCATGTCGTGGTGCTCCGCGTCCCAGACGACCCGCCCCGCGCCGTCGTACACCTTGATGATGTAGCCGTCGTACAGCGCGTACATGCCCGCCGCGTGCACCAGCGCCTCGTTCCACCCGGTCGCGGGGTTGTACTGGGCGTCCAGCCCGCCCGCGATGTCCCGGATGCGCTGGGCCTGCTGCCCGGTCACGTAGCGCTCGAACTGGGCGGCGATCAGGTTGTTGGCCAGCAGCGCGGCAAGGCCCACCGTCAGCAGCACGATCAGCGCGATGGCCAGCGTGAGGATCGCGCGCAGCCTGAATTTTCTCTTACTCGCCACCGAATTTGTACCCCGTTCCGTGGATGGTCAGGATGTAGGCGGGGGATCGGGGGTCGTCCTCGATCTTTTGCCGAAGGTTTTTCACGTGGCTGTCGATGGCGCGGTCGTAGCCGTCGAACTCGCTGCCCAGCGCCAGTTCCACCAGCTCCTCCCGGGTGAACACCTTGCCCGGCACCCGGATCAGCGCCGACAGAATCTTCAGCTCGCTGGGCGTGAGCGACACCTCCCGCCCGGCCTTTTTGACGACGTTCTTTTCGAAGTCCACCATCAGATCGCCGTCCCGGAACGACGCGCGAACCGTCAGCGGCACGAGGTCGCCCCCCGACCGCCTGAGCACCGCCTCTACCCGGGCGGCCAGCGCCTTCAGGCTGAACGGCTTGGTCACGTAGTCGTCCGCGCCGATGCCGAGGCCGGTGAGCAGGCTCGCCTCGTCGGACTTCGCGGTCAGCATGATCACCGGCACGCGGGAGGTGTTCCGGATCCTTCGGCACACCTCCTCGCCCGAAATGTCTGGCAGCATCAGGTCCAGGATCACCAGCGCCACGTTCTCGCGGCCCAGAAGGTCCAGCGCCTCCCACCCGGTCTCCGCCGCGAGCGCGCGAAAGCCGCGGCTCTCCATGTAGGAGGCCACGACTTCCAGGATTTTCGGCTCGTCGTCCACCACCAGAACGGTTCTGGGCTTCGCGCTCATATTTCCTCCGCCGGTCGTCAAAACGCGGGACGCCATCAACAATCGTTCACCCCAGGTTGAAGGGCTTCAAAAGCCGCCAGACATCGACCTTCGCGCCGTAGGCGTCCATGGTCGAAATCTGTGCGTACGTCCAGCCCTGAACGTTCTCCGGCTTCAGCCCGGCCGCCTCCAGCGGCGCAGGGTCCAACACGTAGACCACGTCCTTGTCGCTGGCGGCAAGGTCCTTCGTCCACTCGAACATGCCGCCACCCAGGCTGATGCCGAAATGCCCCAGCGCGGCGTGAAAGCCCAGCGCGTCCGGCCGCCTGGCGATCAACGCCTGATAGAGGTCGATCGGGTTCGCGCCGGAGAGCGCGCCGCCCCCCAGATCCCGGCCCACAGAAAGCTTGCCGCCCTCGACCAGATACCCCTCCTTTGGCAACTTCGTTGGGTCGAGCCCGGCGGCGACCAGCGGATTAAGGTCGACTTCGAGCAGCGCGTCCAGATCGCCCGACCAGTCGTTTTTCACCAGAAACCGCGCGGTGCCGTCGGGGGACGCAATCGAAAGCCCGCCGTCCGCCTTCACCGCGCCTTGCGGCATCGCGGCCATGACCTTCTGAATCGCCGAAACCGAACCGGTGGCGATCACGTCCAGCGCGCAGCCGGAGAGCGCCGCCGCCATGAGTACCGCCAGCGCGATCACGAAACCCTTCTTCATGCGGCAACCCTCCCTTCCCCGGGCGCTTTCGACGGGCGGAAGCGCTTGAGCCTCAGCGCGTTGGTCAACACCGACACCGAACTCAGGCTCATCGCCGCCGCGCCGATCATCGGGCTCAATAGCGGGCCGCCGAACAGGTGCAGTACCCCCGCCGCCACCGGAATGCCCACCACGTTGTAACCGAACGCCCAGAACAGGTTCTCCTTGATGTTGCGGATGGTGCGGCGGCTGAGCTCTATGGCGGTCGCCACGTCGGTCAGATCGCTTCGGATCAGCACGATGTCCGCCGATTCGATGGCCACGTCCGCGCCGGAGCCGATGGCAATCCCAACGTCCGCCTGGGTCAGCGCGGGCGCGTCGTTGATGCCGTCGCCCACCATCGCGACCTTCCTGCCGCCCGCCTGCAGTTTCTTGATTTCCGCCGCCTTGTCGCCCGGCAGCACTTCAGACAGCACCCGGTCGACGCCCGCCTGCTTCGCCACCGAGCGCGCGGTGCGCTCGTTGTCGCCGGTCAGCATGACGACTTCCATGCCCATCGCCCGAAGCCGCGCGATGGCGGCGGGGCTCTCCGGCTTGATTACGTCGGCCACCGCGACGAGGCCCAAGAGTTTCCCTTCGGAGGCAGCGTACATCGGCGTCTTGCCCTCGTCGGCCAGCTTTTCCGCGTCGCCCGCCAATTTTCCGGGATCAGCGCCCAGCGACTCGATCATCCTGAGATTGCCCACGTAGATTTCGCGCTCGCCCACCTTGGCGCGGATGCCCTGGCCGGGCAGCGCCTCAAAGCCGGACACCGGCTCCAAATGGATGCCTCTGGCCGAAGCGCTGCGCACGATGGCTTGGCCCAGCGGGTGCTCGGAGCCCTGTTCGGCGGAGGCCACCAGGCGGAGAAGCTCCTCCTCCGGAATGGCCCCGGCGCTCAGAACGTCGGTCACCTCCGGCCTGCCCAGCGTCACGGTGCCGGTCTTGTCCAGCACCACCACGTCCACCTTGTGCGCAGTCTCCAGCGCCTGGCCGCTCTTAATTAGGATGCCGTACTCCGCGCCCTTGCCGGTGGACACCATGATGGCGGTCGGCGTGGCCAGGCCCAGCGCGCAGGGGCAGGCGATGACGAGAACCGAGATGAAGATCCGAAGCGCGAAGGCGATGTCCCGGGTGGCGATGAACCACGCGGCGCCCGCGACCAGCGCGATCAAGCCGACCGCAGGCACAAAGTAGCCGGACACCACGTCCGCGAGCTGCGCGATGGGCGCCTTCGAACCCTGCGCGTCCTCCACCAACCGGATGATCCCGGCCAGCGCGGTGTCGCTGCCCACCTTGACCGCCCTCAAACGCACCGAGCCGTTCTGGTTGACGGTCGCGGCGTAAACCGGGTCGCCGGGTTTTTTCTCCACCGGCATGCTCTCGCCGGTCAGCATCGATTCGTCGACCGAGGTCTCGCCTTCTTCAATCTTGCCGTCCACCGGGATCTTTCCGCCGGGGCGCACGACCAAGAGGTCCCCGATCTCCACCTCGTCGATGGGCACTTCCTTCTCCGCACCGTCCTGAACCACCGTCGCGGTCTTGGGCGCGAGGCCCATCAGCCGCCGCACCGCCTCGCCGGTGCGCCCCTTGGACGTCATCTCCAGCGACTTGCCCAGCAGGATCAGCGCGATGATCACGCCCGCCGATTCAAAGTACAGCGATTCCACGGCGGCGTAATCGCCCAGCCAGATTTCCACCACGCCGATGACGCTGTAGACGAACGCCGCCGTGGTGCCCAGCGCGATCAGGGAGTCCATGTTCGGCCCGCGGTTCCACAGCGCGCGGTAGCCGACGGTGTAGAACCTGCGGCCCGCGATCAGGATCGGGATCGTCAGCGTCAATTCCACCAGCGCGTACACCAGCGGGTAGCGCATCGGGCTGAGCAGCGACGGGAACGGCAAGCGCAGCCAGGGCAGCATCGGCACCATCGCGATGTAGAGCAGCGGCACCGCCAGCGATGCCGCCACGGTGAACCGCCGCCACATCGAGCGGATTTCCTTCGCCTTGCGGGCGCGGTCCTCCTCCACCTGGCTGGTGCGGTTCAATTCCAGCGGCTGATAGCCCGCCTTCTCCACCGCCGCCCGCAAATCCCTGAGCTTTATCCGGCTCGGGTCGTACACGATGGTCGCCCGCTCGCTGGCCAGGTTGACGCCGGCGCTCTCGACGCCCGGCAGCTTGTTCAGCGCCTTCTCGACGCGCGCGGAGCAGGACGCGCAGGTCATGCCGCCGACGCCCATGACCACCTTTTCATGAGTGTTCCGCGCCAGCGCCTTGTAGCCCAGTTGATCGACGGTCTGGCAGATTTCGCCCTCGCTCAGCGCCGCCTCGTCGTATTCCACGGACAGCGTCTCGCTCGCCAGATTGACGGTCGCCTTGGCGATCCCAGGGAGCTTTCCAACCCCCATTTCGATGCGCCGCGCGCAGGACGCGCAGGTCATGCCCTGTATGGTCAGCGCTTCTTGTTTCATAGTCGTTTCCCCTCTATCCGTTGATGCGGCGCGCAAACAGCGCCTCGCCCTGTTTCAGGACATCCTGAGAGATCGTGATGGTCGTGCCGTCGCTGATCCTATAATCTTCTCCGATGGGCGTCGGGTTGCATCCGCCGGCGCTCAGCCCCACCTGATCCAGCGCAAAGCGGTTGCCGCAGTTCTGGCAGACCAACTGGCCGCCCTCTTGTTTATAATAACCCTTTCCGGAGTCATAACACACCTGGCAGGCGTTAAATGCGGTGCGGATCGAGCCGTCGGGCAGCCGCGCCGCGACCACCTCCACATTGATGCCATCCTCTTTTTGCGAATAGAAGTGGGCGGCGCCGTCCGAAAGATCGGCCACCGGGATGGCCAGCGCTCCGGCGCCCTGTGCCGCCGCCTCGGTCGCGGACGGGGCCGCGGTTCCGGCCTGGCCGGAGGCACGGGTGACTGTGCAGTCGGACAGCGCGAGGGAAAGCGCGAGCGCCGCCGCGATCAGGGCCGGCATTCGGAATTTCTTCGGCATGGGAATCCTCCTGAAATGTTTCATCGGCCCGAACCAAACGCGGCGGTGCCGCAGCAGGAACCGGGCGCGGCGGAGCCGTCCGCGGAGCCGGAGATACCGGCGGAACCGCAGCAGGAACCCAAAGTGGGCGCCGCGCCGGTGGAACCCGAAGCTCCCGCGCAGCAGGAACCCCGGGGCGCCGCCGGAGCCGCCGCCGCATCCGGCGAGGAACCGTTGGCGGTGGGCGCGGTCACGGCGCTATCCCCCGGCTCGACCACGGTGATGGTGCTGGTAATCATGCCCATCCAGCAGCTGTACGGATAGACGCCCGCCTTGTCCGGCGTGAACCTGACCACGTTCTCGCCCGCGGTGAACGCGTGCTCGATATTGAAAGCCGGGATCACCATCCGGTTGTTGCAGCCGTTGATGGAGCCTTGCGGCGCGTCGATGGTCCACTCCACCGGCGTTCCCGCGGTCACGGTGATCGGCTCGTACCGGCCGGACGCCAGCGTGGTGCGCACCTTCTGCACGCCTTGCACGCCCTGGCTCCCCGGCGCCTGCTCCGCGACGGCGGCGGAAGCCGCCACGCCGCCCGGAGAGAGCCTAACGCCCGCCAGGTTCAGCCCGCCGGTCAGCATCGTCAGCCCCAGCGCCGCCACCAGCACCGCGCCCACCGCCATCGCCCTCTTGGTGAACCGGCGGCTCAAAAGCGAGCTAGCGGCGCCCAGCGCGAACATCAGCGGCACGGTGCCCAGGCTGAACACCAGCATCGACGCCGCGCCCGAAAGCGGATTTCCGGTGGACAGCGCGTACAGCTGCATCGCCTGCAGCGGCCCGCAGGGCATCAACCCGTTGATCAGGCCCACGTAGAACGGCCCGGCGGAACCCTTGCGCCGGTTGAGCTTTTTGGCGACGCCGGAGGGCATGCGCGGAACCAGCCGGCTGAGCCACGGGAACAGCCCCGTCATGCTGAGGCCCATAATCACCATAAAGACGCCCGCCGCCGCCTGCACCGCGCCCTTCATCGCGCCGGTGAAGCTGATCGCGGAGCCCAGCGCGCCGACGAGCGCGCCAACCGCGGTATAGGAGACCACGCGGCCCAGGTTATACAATAGGCTCGGCTTCAGCGCGCCCTTTCCGCCGCCGCCCATCTGCTTTCCGGCCGCGCCCATGCATTGGGACATGTTGATGCCGCCGCACATGACCACGCAGTGTACCGACGTGATCAGGCCGATCAAAAACAGCATGCCGTAGCCCATGCCCTCTTGGGCCAGCGGCAGAATGCCCGCCAGCGCGCCGCCGCTGACCTTTGAGAGCAACAGGTAAGCGACCAGAATGGCGCCGACGAACCCCGCGGCGCGGGCCAGCGGTGTGCCTTCCGGCTGATTCTTGAGGGAATACCCCGCCCCCTTGACGGCGCTTTCAAAGTCCCTCATTCCAACCCGCGATGGATCGTACAAAACCCGGGCCGTGCCCTTTGAAAAACTTGCCTTCGCGCTCACAACGCCGGGCAGGGCCGTCAGCGCCTGCTCGATCTTCATCTGACAGTGCGCGCAGGTCATTCCCTTCACCAACAGGCGCGCTTCAACCGGTGCCTTCTGCACTCCAATCACCCTCTCATTTACGGGATGGCGACAGTGTAGCACCCGCATGTGTAGAAATTATGTGGAACATAACGGCGATGAAAATCCGCTTCGCGTCTTTTCATCGGAAGGAGACTGCGCGGGCCTGAAATGCCGCGGCATTTCCGGGCGGCCCGCTGACGGGAGGAAATGTTTCTTCCACCAGCGTGCGCGCTGGTGGAAGAAACACATTCCCATCGCGCAGGTCGATGGGAATGATTTGAAGGCTCGGTGGGGTACGCTGAGCGTGCAATTCAAGATTCTCGCTCCAGTTCCGGGAACGGGATGATGGGCTTCGGCGGCGTTTCGTGGCTGCCCAGGTGCTTCTCCATCCACACCACGTCGCGCCAGGCGCCGCCTTTGAAGCCGCACTGGGTGAAGCGGCCGACGGTTTTGTAGCCGAACTTTTCGTGAAAGCCGACGCTCTCCGGGTTCGGCCAGGTGATGCAGGCGTTGAGGTTCTGGATGTTCATGCTCCTCAGCGCCTGTTCCAGCGCGCCGTACAGCGCCGTGCCGGTGCCCCGCCCGCGAAGGCCGGTTCGGACGTAGACGCTGGTCTCCGCCGCCCAATCGTAGGCCGCGCGGGTTTTGAACGGCGACGCGTAGGCGTAGCCGAGCAGGACGCCGCCGGACTGCGCCACCAGGTAGGGGTACTTCCTCAGCGTATTCCGTATGCGCCCGGCGAACTCCTCGGCGCTGGGCGCTTCCAGTTCAAATGTGATCACCGTGTCCCGCACATAGGGCGCATAGATCGAAAGCAGCTCCGCCGCGTCCTCCTCCCGCGCCGTGCGGATTGTAAGTTCCCCGTCCGCCATTCCGCCCACCTCCCGGTTTTGTTTTTCTGATGATACGCCTGTTTCTAAACGATTTCAACGCACTTTCGGCAAAGTTTGCGCCTGTCGACAGGCGGTTGACAATCGCACCTCCTTCCATATAATGTAGGTATGGAGGAGGCGCGGCCATGTGTAAACGGTTTGTGTTGCTGCTGATACTGTGCTTGCTGCTGCCCGCCTCCCCCGCGCTGGCGGAGGCGAATCCGGCGCGGCTGGCCCGGACCGGGGAGGCCTACGCCACGCTGGAGGAAGCCGTCGCCGCCGCGCAGGACGGCGATACCATCGAGCTGACCCAGGACGTCCGGCTGACCCGCGGCAGCCTGATCGTCTCAAAGTCCGTCACCCTTCTCTCCCGCGGCGCGCACACCATCCGGCGCGCCTTCGGCGGCAACCAGCCGATGATTCGAATCGACGGCAGCGCCGCGCTGACCCTCTCCGCCTCGGATGGGGCGCTGACCCTCGATGGCGGCGGCTACGCCGGGGGGCGCAACAGCGTGGTCAGCATCGAGGCGGGCGGCGCGCTGAGCCTGTGCCCGGGCGTGACGCTGACCGGCGGCAGGGCCACCTGCGGCGGCGGCGTGTACGTGAAATCCGGCTCGGTGAACATGACCGGAGGCGCGATCCACGGCAACTCCGCCTCGAGCGGCGGCGGCATCTATTGCGAGAGCGGCACGGTGACGATTACCGGCGGCGAGATCTCCGGCAACTCCGCCACATTCGACGGCGGCGGCCTCATGAACGAGCGGGGCAGCGCGCTGCTCTCCGGCATCAAGATCACCGGCAACTCCGCGGGCGGCCGGGGCGGCGGCGTCATGAACCGGATGCGGCTGACGCTCACCGGCGGCGAGATCTCCGGCAACACCGGCACGTCGGGCGGCGGCGCGTTCAATAATGGGGCCTTCGAAATGACCGGCGGCGAAATCTCCGGCAACGCCTCCCAGACCGGCGGCGGCGTGTGGAACGCCGAGGACGGCCGCTTCACATTGGCCGCGGGGGCCATCCAAAACAACACCTCCACCGGGGACGGAGGCGGCGTGAGCAACCAGGGAACCTGCCAGGTGAGCGGCGGACAGATTTTGGGCAACTCCGCCTCCGTCGCGGGCGGCGGCGTGTACAACGAGGGCGCGCTCGCGCTCTCCGGCGGACTGATCGAAAACAACCGCGCGAAGACCGGCGGCGGCGTCCACCAGGCGGGGGAACTGGCCGTCACCGGCGCCCGATTCAGCGGCAACAGCGCGGCGCTGGGCGGCGGCATCTACGGCGCGAAGGGCGCCGGCGCGACGCTGCTGGACGACCCGAACCCCTTCGTGGACTCCCCGCTGTACTTTGAAACCGCGCCGGTGGTCAACCGGAAGGTGAACCTGACGCTGACCGGCAGCGTTCACGGCGCGGTGGCGGTGCAAAAGGGCGGATGGGTCTCCGGCGACTGGTTCCAGTTAGCCGGCATGCCGGGCTGCGAACTGAAGCGGGTGCCCTGCGAGGGCAGCTACGCGCTGCGCGTCTATCAGGCGACCCAGACCCAGGTGACCGTCAATAACCCCGTCTATGGCGAGGCCCCCGCCCCGGCCGCTGTGGTCAAGGCGGGGGGCGTCGAGGTCAAAAACCCCGCGGTCACCTTCCGCTACGCGGCTCAGCCCGAAGGCCCGTTCTCGGACGAGGTTCCGGTTCACGCGGGCGCCTACTGGGTTCAGGCCCAGTACGACGGCGGCGACGACGCGTTCCTGAACGGAAGCTCCGGCGTCGCCTCCTTTCATATCCTGCCCGCCGCGCCCACGGTAAAATTGAGCGACGCGCAGGCGCTGTACAGCGGCCAGCCGATCGAGACCGGAAAGGCGGCCGTCACCGGCGTACGCGGCGAGCCGCTGGACGCCCGGGTTTGTTACGCCTACTATTCCGACCCGGCCTGCACGGAAAAGCTGCCCGGCCCGCCTTCGGACCTGGGCGACTACTACGTCACGGCCACCTTTTTGGCCGGGGGCAACTACGCCGCCGGAACCAGCGCGCCGGCGAAGTTCACCGTCGGCAGGCTGACCGGCCTCAAGCTCGCCGCTCCGGGCGGCCAGCCGGAGGGCGAAGGCTACGGGCTTCGAATCACGGAGACGCTGCAGCTCGCGCCGCAGTTTGAACCGGCGTGGGCGGTCTCCCCGGTTCAGTACGCGTCCTCAAACGCCAAGATCGCCGCGGTGGATGCAAGTGGGCTGATCACCGCCAAAGGCGAGGGCCAGGCGATTTTGACCGCCACCGCCCGGGACCTGACCGGCTCCGGCAGCTATGCCAGCTCCGTCATCGTCACCGTGCACAACGCCGTGGCCAGCGTGACGCTGCCCGCGTCGGTTCAGATGTTCGCGGGCGGCAAAAAGAAGCTGACCGCCGCCGTCTCCCCCGCCGGCGCGCCCGACAAGGCGCTGACCTGGTCCATCGCCCCGGCCTCCGCGGGCACCATCGCCCAGGACGGCACGGTCACGGCCGGCTCCTCGCCCGCCACGGCGACGGTCACCGCCACGTCGGCGAACGGCCGGAAGGGCGAGACCGCGCTGTACGTGACGGTCCCGGCGGAATCCGTCGAGGTTTCGGCGCAGAGCGGGGCGCGGACTCTGCCGGTAGGCGGGGCGCTGCAGCTGACGGCGCGGGTGCTGCCCTCCGGCGCCTATCAGAAGGTCTCCTGGAAGTCCTCGAACCGCTGGGTCGCGCCGGTGGACGAAAACGGGCTGGTTGCGGGCCGCAAGCCCGGCAAGGTGATCTTGACCGCAACCGCGAAGGACGGCACGAAGGTCGCGGGCACCTACGCCCTCGAGGTCGTGATCCCGGTGACGGGCGTCGCGCTGCCGGAGAGCGCCCGCGTCCTGGTCGGCGGCACAACCCGCCTTTCCGCGGCGCTCACGCCGGAAAACCCGACGGACGGAACCCTCCGCTGGTCCTGCGGCAGCGACTGCGCGACGGTTTCCCAGGACGGCGTGGTGACGGGCGTCTTAGAGGGCGTCGCCACGATCACCGCGGCGGCTGCGGGCGGCGCAAGCGCTTCCTGCAAGGTGAACGTCGTCCCGCCGGTTTCGTCCATCCGCCTTGCGCCGGTCGACGGTTATACCACGGTGTACGCCGGCGAGACCGCGCGGCTGAACGTGGAGATCCTGCCGGAGGACGCCGGGAACAACGCGCTCTGCTGGCGCTCGACAATGGTCCGGATCGCCCGCGCCACCGGGGGCGGCGAGGTGGAGGCGCTGCGCCCCGGCCGCGCGACCATCATCGCGGAGGCGGAGGACGGCGGCGGCGCTTCCGGGCGGATCGACCTGACCGTGGTTCAGCCCGCCCCGTCGATTGAACTGAGCCAGCCGGAGGCGGTGCTCTACAAAAATGGCGAGCCGGGCGCGCTGACGCTGACGGTGTCCGTCCCCAGCGGCACGCGGTTTCGGCAGCTGACCTGGAGCGTCGCCCAGGGCGGCGCGGCCAGCGTGGACAGCCAGGGCGTGGTCAAGGCGGTTTCGGACGGCGAGGCGGTGATCCGGGCGACCACCGACCGGGGCGTCTACGCCGAATGCAGGGTGTCGGTGCGCACGCTGCCCTCCCGCGCCGGGTTCGCAAAACCCAGCCTGACGCTGAAGCCCGGGGAGAATGTGAACCTGAACGAACTTCTGACGATGGACGGCTCGGAGCCCTCCGTCGCCTGGGCCAGCGACGACCCGTCGGTGGTTGTGGTTACGCCGGAGGGCATCGCGACCGCCGGCAAAAAGAAAGCCGGCTCCGCCGCCGTCACCGCCACCACGCGAAACGGCCTGACGGTCTGGTGCACGATCACCGTATCCGAATAAGCTCCAATAAACAGACCGCCGACACAGAGCGCCCGGCCTCAAAACGGCCAGGCGCTTCATTATTAGCTTCATGGCGAGGAGCTTCCCCGGCGGCGCGCCCGTCTAGGCGAATGTGCGCTTCCGGCGGCCGATGTACCCGTTGCCCGGGCTGTAATAGCTGAGGGGCTTCAACGCGCAGAGGACGGTGCTCAGCGAGGGCAGCCCGCCCTGCTGGATCACCATGATCTGGCTATGGAAGCTGTTGGTATAGTACAGGAACATCACCACGTGGCCGTCCTTGACCAGCACATCCCCCGGCCGCAGCTTCTGGTAGCCCAGCATGTTGGAACTGCTGGCGACGGTCTTGTAGCCCGAATCCTTCCTGATGTAGGGGGACCTCAAAAACGAGCGGCTGGTGCCGGAGCCCCAGATGCTCATCGACACGAAGGCGGAGCAGTCGTTGCCCGGGTAGCTCACATCGCGCAGGTACGCGGTGTAATGGGCATCGCCGGCGAGCAACTTGAACGCGCCGCTTTTGAGGCTCCTCGACACGTTGAATGTGCGGTTGCGCTGGGTGTAGGGCAGCCCATAGTACACGACGTTCGCCAGGTACCAGTAGCTTCCGGACCAGTATTTCACGGCCTTTCCGCTCATCCACGGGAAGCGCGCCATCCGGAAGGCGTTCAGGAGGATCTCCTTGCGCTTGCCCGCCTCGCTGGACGAAATCGCGCCGGCGGCCTTAAGCGCGTCCACTTCGCCGGTGGCGCAGCCCAGTATGGCGTCCAACTTCGCGAGGTTCCCGTTGATCCCGGCAGCCGATGTGATCTGTGACGGCAGTTCTATGATGGGCCGATCCTCCAGCACCACGATGCGCTGCTTCGCCTGCTTGCCGCCGACGGCGGTGGCGGTGACGGTGGCGGTGCCCGGCTGATGCGCGGTCACCACTCCGTCCAAGGAAACCTCCGCCACCGCGGGTTTGTCGATCGACCACGTCACCTGCTGGGGCGCGGTAACGGGCAGCACCGTCGCCTGGAGCGTCAGCGTCCCGCCCGGCAGCAGCATGGTCTCGTCGTTAGCGATGGCCACGCTGGTCACGGTTTTCGTATCGATGATGCGGATCGTGCGCTTGGTGCAGACGGAGGGCCGCACTTTGGACCGCGCGGTGATCACGACCTTGCCCACCTTCCGGGCGGTGACGAGGCCGGTGCCGCTGACGCGGGCGATCCGAACGTCGCTCGATGTCCAGGTGACCCTGGGGTCCGCGCCGGGCGGCACGGGCACGGCGGAAAGCTGCAGCGCCTCGCCCTTCTCAATGGTCTTGTCCTCCGGCTGAAGTATGAGCTTCGACGGCTTGGGCAGGCCCTTGGGCGCCAGATCCAACGCCCCGGCCGGGAGCGCGGAGAACAGCAGCATCGCCGCCAGAACACAGGAAAGCCATCGCTTCGCCTTCATTGTAAAACGCCTCCCGGGCAGACGATCTCGCTGTCGAAAGAGGAAGTAAAAGCAGAAACGGGGTTTCGCCCGGTCAGAAACGCGCTGACGCAAAAGGCCGCCGGTTGCCGCCTGCGCTGTAAGTCACCCGGAACGGCTTGGACGCGGCCTTAAAAACGAATGAATAATTGCATTATAATGTAAATTGGAAAATTTTACAACCCTCTCAGTTGCGCATCTCAATACAAAAATGTGCGGATTGGGGATTCCCGCCAAAATCGTCGCTTACATTTACATAAATATCGCGCCACAATTCCGTCATTCCCAAAAACCTGCAGTCGGCCACGCCTGTCTAATGGGCGACCGGTCAAAATATACATGGAGGATGGCATGAACGGCGAAGAATTTGCGCGGCGCGTGGAGGCCATGATGGGCACGCTCTACCGCGTCGGCTACGCGATGCTCTCCCGCCCCTCGGACCGCGAGGACGCCGTACAGGAGGCGCTTCGGCGCGCGTGGGAGAAGCGTAATCGACTGAAGGACGAGCAGTATTTTGAAACCTGGCTCACGCGCATCCTGATCAACATCTGCCGCGACACCTACAAAAGAAAGCGCTGGGAGATCACAACGGAAAAGCTGCCGGAGCGCACCGCGCCGCCGGGGGCCGACCCCGAATTGCACGACGCGATCCTGCGCCTGCCGGAGGCGCTCCGGCTGCCGCTGGTGCTGCACTACATGGAGGGGTATGGGGTGGCGGAAATCGCGGGGATGCTGCGCCTTCCGGCGGGTACCATCAAGACGCGGATGCGCAAGGCCCGCGCGCTCCTTAAGGACATGCTCTCCGGGGAGGTGGAACCGCGATGAACCGGAAGGATCTTCGCTCGGCCTTCGGCGCGCCCGACTCGGCCTTTATCCGGGCGGTGCGAAGGACGGCGCTGGAACTGACAAAGAAGGAGGAACCGGTCATGAAGCGAAAACTGCGCGTGAGCCTACTGGTCGCGGTATTGATCGTCCTGCTCTTGGCGGCGGCCGCGCTCGCCGCGGCGACCCATTGGGGCATCCTGGATTTCTTCAAGCTCTACGATCAGCCCATCCAGCCGATGGCGTCGGCGAAGGGCATGATTTCAAACGGCCTGGGCAGCGACGAAAACGCCAAACTGCGCATGACCGTCCGGGAGGCGGTGTACGACGGCGCGGTGGTGCGGGCGGTGGTGGAAGTCGCGCCCCGGGAAGGCTCGAATCTTTTATTGGTGGATCCCTGGTCCAGCCAGGAACTGGGCTCTGGAGACAGGGCCGGGGACAGCTCTAAATCCGGCGGCAAGGCGCCCTACGCGCCGGACATACTCCTCCTGCTGGACACCCGCAGCCTCCCCGGCGAGGGCCGGAGCGTTTCGAGCCTGACCTACGACGAGCTCAAGTTCTTCCCGCCGCTGGCCGATTCATCTTCGGAAGGTTATCTATGCGTCTCGGAAGGGGACGCGCTGGTCTACAGCCTGACAGGCGTGGTCAAAAATCAGGGAGACGGCCCGCTGGCCTTGACGGCGGCGCTGCCCGTCCACGGCGACAAGACGCTGGCTGTCTCCTTCGAGCTGGCGAAGGCCGCCGGGGAAAAGCGATGGACGCTGATTCCGGAAAAGGCGGAGCTGGACAACGCGGGCTGCATCCTGCTCCAGGCCGGGCTGCGCTCGACGCCGCTGGCAGGGTACATCGACATCTCCTTCAAGCTCAAGCCCCGGGCGCCCGCGGCCATCGATGGCGGAACCACCGTCTATGCGACGAAGAAGGGCCTTTATTTCCACCTGTTTGAGCACTGCTCCGGCATGGAGAACGCGGTCTCCACGACGGTGAACGAGGCGCAAGCAGAGGGCAAGAAGGAATGCCCCGTCTGCCTGACGGGGGATCGCACCTATGCGAGCCTCGATTTCGAGCTGCTGGACGCCCAGGGGAAGCTGATCGGGACCCAGGAATACTGGGCCAAGCAACCGGAGGATGAGAACCCGGACCCCGATGAAATCTTCCGGGTGCGCGGCCTGTTGCAGCCCTTCGATCAGGCGCTGGAAGCGTACTTCCTCCGGCCCTTCGACGGCCAGACCGGCGAGCGCTTTACGGCCATCCGCTGCGCCGTGGAAAATGCGCAGTAAATTCTGGCAGCGCGCGCATTGGCCGCGCCGCTCCCGCCCAGACTATGGGAGAAGGAAGGTGAGACGGATGGAGATCCCGGAGGAGGCCACGGGCAGTTTGAAGGAACTGCTCGATTCGGACCCCGAGGCCTATGAATACTTTGAATCGCTGCACCCGTCGGTCCGGGCGCGCCTTGTCGGCGACGAGATCTCGACGCCGGAGGAACTGGCCGCCAGGGCCAACGAAGCCGCGCGAAGCGCGATGCTGGACTACAGCGGCATCTATGACGACTCGGACTCGTGGCCCAACGGCCCGAAGGAACCGTAAAAAACCAGTCGAATCGCCGCTCATGAAGCGGCGGAAACGGCGCGGACCCGCAGCGGGAACCGCGCCGTTTCCATGCCCCAGGTAAGTCAGTGGCTGCCGCCGAAAAATCCGCGCTCACGGCAGCTCATCGAAAGGAACTTTATCGGCGTTATGAAATCTGGGCGAACACTTCCTCGATGTCGGGCAACTGCGCCATCGGATACACCTTGACCCATTGCACGATGCCATTCTCGTTGATCAGGATGTTGGCGCGCTCGCTCATCCCGAACTCCTCGTGGAAGATGCCGTAATCGGCCGCCACCTTGCCGTGGGGCCAGAAGTCCGAGAGCAGCGGCAGGTTCTTGAGCAGGAGCACCTCCTTCCAGGCGCGCTTCCCGGCGCTGGGGTCCACGCTAATGCCCAGCGGCACGGTGTTCAGCGCCTGGAACCGATCCCAATTGACCTCCAATTGGCGCATCTGATCGGTGCAGACGCTCGTCCACGCGATCGGGTGCCAGGACAAAAGCACCTTCCGCCCCTTGAAATCGCTGAGCAGCACGGGTTGTTCCTCGGTGTCCTCCATCGTAAAGGCCGGCGCCGGCATTCCCGCTTCGACCGGTTTCATATTATTCTCCTCCTTTAGCCACATTGGTCCGGTATGGGCTGCCAACATTATACCCGCTTTCCCTCGCGCGAACCATCCGCGCCGCTTGGCGCGTGGGCAAGTTCATGCGAATAAAACTTGCATAGAGCACCTGGGTGAAGTATAATTCCAGTATCATGGCATCTTTCGCATAAAGATGGGGATGGATACGCTTGAGTAAGGGCACCGTTTGGGTGACAGGCGCTTCCAGCGGTCTGGGGTTTTACACCGCGAAGGCGCTGGTTCAGGAAGGGTATCTGGTCATCGCGGGCGCGCGCTCCTTCAAGCCCTATGAAGGCCCCTGCGAATGCGGCAGCCACCGCGTTCCGCTGGACGTGCGCGATCCCGAAAGCGTTCGCGCCTTCAAAGAGCAGGCGATGCGCATTTCGCCCCGTGTGGACGCGCTGTACAACTGCGCGGGCGTGCTGGTGCTGGGCTCCTGCGAGGAGACCAGCCGCGACGAATACAAAAACGTGATGGAGACGAACTTTTTAGGCACCGTGGAGATGACCCGCGCCGCGCTGCCCGCGATGCGCGCGCAGCGCGCCGGGCGCATCGTCAACTTTTCATCGATCAACGGCCTGTTGGGCATCCCGTTTCAGAGCGCCTACACCGCCAGCAAGCACGCCATCGAAGGCTATTCCGAGTGCCTGCAATTCGAGGTCGCGCCGTTCGGCATCCAGGTGTGCCTGGTGGAGCCGGGCGACCACCGGGGCGGCTCCAAATCCACCCGGCTGCGCGCGGCGGCCGAAACCGGGGACTCCCCCTACGCCGCGCTAGTTCAAAAGGGCACGGCGGTCATCGCCCGGGACGAGGCAAACGGCTGCGACCCGGAGCGGCTGGGGGCAATCGCCGCCCGGCTGCTTTCCAAAAAGCGCATGCCCTTCCGGCTCCTGGTGGCCAAGATCGATCAGCGCATGGCGGTGATGCTGCACGCGCTCTTCCCCGCCCCGCTGATCCGGTCGATCCTATCCGGATACTATCTAGGAAAAGGAGATACGGCTCATGCAAAATAAGAGTCCGGTTCTTGAGAAATGCGACGCGCTGCGCAAGGATATGTCCTTGTCCAACCTGTTTCGCCTCACCTGCTCCTGGGAAGGCGTGTCCGCGGCGCTCTATCTGGATAATGGGAAAGAAGTCTCCATCTCCTACTCCGAGTACCGGCGCCGGACGATGGCTTACGCCGCGTACCTGACGAATCGCTTCGGCGGCGGAAAAAAAGAGAAGTTCGCCGCCATCGCGATGGACACCTGCCCGGATTGGTTCCCGACGTTCTGGGGGCTGATTCTGGCGGGGTACAACGCGGTGCTGCTCGATTTCTCGCTGTCCGACGAGAGGATCGACTACATGCTGGCCCAGTCGGGCGCGGTCTTATTGATCGGCAAAACCCGGCGGCACCTGGCCGGGGGCGTGGCGATGGTGACGGTGGACGAACTCAAATCCGCCCCCGCCGCGCCGGAATCCTTTCAGCCAAATTTCGCGGACAAGGTGGCTCTCTGCACCAGCGGCACCACCGCGACCAGCCGCATCTTCGTCTACAGCGGCGAGGCGGTGGCCAACCAGGTGCTGTCCAGCGAGCTACTGTACAACGCCAATAAGCAAATCATCAGCGACGGCAACCGCCGGACCCTGGCGTTCCTGCCGTTCCACCACGTTTTTGGCTTCATGGTGTGCCTGATGTGGTGCAGCTTCCTGGGCTACGCCAACGTTTATCTGAAGGACCGCGCGCCGCAGACCATCGTGGAGAACGCGACGCACTTCAAAATCCAGCTGCTGCTGGCGGTGCCGCTGCTGGCGACGAACCTGGCGACGGGCGTCGAGAAAAAGGTCGCCAAGGAGCCGATCGCAAAACGCGCCGCGTTCCGGCTGATGAGAGGCGTGAGCCTTTCGCTTCAGCACGTGGCGCCGGACCTGGGGCGCGCGTTCGCCCGCAAGGTGCTGTTCCGCCCGGTGCTGGACAAGCTCTTGGGCGGCGACGTGGAGTGCATCATCCTCGGCGGCAGCCACACCCCCGCCGAGCAGATGAAGACGCTGAGCGCGCTGGGCTACTTCACGGTGTCGGGCTTTGGCATGACCGAGACCGCGATCACCTCCGTCGAGACCAGCCGGAGCCTTCGCACCCGCGTGTCGGGTTCCGTGGGCCGGCCGCTCTCAAACGTATCGTACAAGGTCATCCCGGACGCAGGCAAACAAAACCGCGGTGAGATGCTGATTAAAGGCCGGTCGCTGCACACCGGCCAGCTGGTGGACGGACGTCTGGCGCCCCCGGCGCTGGACGGCGAGGGCTGGCTGCACACCGGCGACGTGGTGCGCCTGGAGGCGGGCAGCCGCATGTACGTGGAGGGCCGCGTCAAGGACGTGGTGATCAACGAGTCCGGCGAGAACGTCTACCCCGACGAGGTGGAGGACGCCTTCTCCCAGCTGGGCGATGTGGAACAGCTCTCCGTTCTGGGCGTGCCGCGGGATCAAAACAACCCGCTCTACCAGGAGATCACGCTGGTGATGTACCTGGGCGACAAGGCGGGCGACGAGGTCTACGTCAAGGGCCTCTCCACCCGGATCGCGCAGATCAACGGCAAACTGCCCGTGGTCAAGCAGGTGGTGAGGGTGCTGATCTCCTCCGAGAAGCTGCCGGTGGTCAACGCCATCAAGGTCAAGCGGGTGGAGCTCCGGCGGCTGATTCTGGAAAAGCCCGACGCCTACCGGGAGCTGACCATCCACCCCGTGTCCGCCGCCGCCGCGCCCCGGGAGGGCGTCAAGACCGAGCTGGTGGACATGGAGATGCATAGGCTTTGCGACCAGGTGCGCAAAGTCTACGCGGAAGTGCTGGAAGTGCCCGAAAAGCAGATCCGGGACGACGCCCACTTCCTGGAGGATTTGGGCGGCGACAGCCTGCAGGTGCTGTCCATCTCAATCCGGGTGGAGGAGGCCTTCGGGTTCATCATCCCGCCGGAGGAGTACGGCCGCTGCACCACGGTGAGCGGGCTCGCGCGGCTGATCTACGAGCGCCAGCACGGCTTTGAGGGCGCGAAGCCCGCCGCCGACCAAGAGCCGGTCACGCCGGTCTCCGAGTTCCGCGAGACGCCCGAGTTCAAGGAGTTCGCCGCCCGCCAGCAGGCGCTGATGGCCGGCGGGGCGGACAACCCCTACTTCGTCTGCCACGACTCGCCGCTTCGGGACACCTCGATCATGGCGGGCAAGGAAGTGCTGAACTTCGGCTCCTACAACTATGTGGGCATGTCGGGCCGCCCGGAGGTCATGGCCGCCGCCAAGGCCGCCATCGACAAGTACGGCACCAGCGCCAGCGGCAGCCGCCTGTTGGCGGGCGAAAAGAGCCTGTACCAGGAATTGGAGCGCGAGATCGCCCAGTGGAAGCACGCGGAGAGCGCGCTGGTGCTGGTGGGCGGCCACTCCACCAACGTCACGATGGTGGGCAACTTCTGCGGGCCGAAGGACATGATCGTCTACGACGCGCTGGCCCACAACTCGATCGAGCAGGGCTGCAGGCTCAGCAAGGCGCTTTGCAAGCCCTTCCCCCACAACGACGCCAAGGCGCTGGAGAGCATCCTGCGCATGCAGCGCCACAAGTTTGAGAAGGTGCTGATCGTCATCGAGGGCGCCTACTCGATGGACGGCGACATCGCGGACGTGCCGGCGTTCGTGGCGCTCAAGAAAAAGTTCGGCTGCTTTCTGATGGTGGACGAGGCCCATTCCGCTTGCGTGATCGGCGCCACCGGCGGCGGCGTGGACGAATACTTTGGCCTGGCCCCCGCCGACATCGACATCAAGATGGGCACGCTGTCGAAGGGCCTGGGCGCCTGCGGCGGGTACCTGGCGGGCTCCCGCGACCTGATCGAGTACCTGCGCTACAACCTGCCCGGCTTCGTGTTCTCGGTGGGCATCTCGCCGCCGCTCGCGGCCGCCACGCTGACCTCGATCCGGCTGCTCCGGCAGGATCCGACCATCATGGAGCGGATGCGCTTCAACATCAAGACATTCGTGCACGAGGCCGCGGCGCGCAACCTCAACACCTGCCTGGCGGCGGAGACGGCCATCGTGCCCATCCTGGTCGGGCGGGACGGGGACGCGTTCCTGCTCAGTAACCTTTTGCGCGAGCACGGCGTGTTCGTGCCCCCGGCGGTCTACCCGGCGGTGCCCCGCGGCAAGGCGCGGCTGCGCTTCTGCGTGATCAGCGAGCACCGGCCCGAGCAGATCACAAAGGCGCTGGACCTCTTGGTCGAGCTGGCCGCCGAGGAGGGCATCCAACTGCCCCCGGCGAAGCCCGCCGAGGTTCACAAATCCGGCGTCCACGCCACGTTTGCCTGAACCATACAACGACAGCCCGCCCGCGATCCCAGACCGGGAGCGCGGGCGGCTTCATGCGGCGGGCGGAGCGATGGGTGAAGAGATATGAGAGGATTGTTCTTATACGGCGCGGGCTGCAAACCCTGCGTGTGGGATGCGCTTTTGCCGCTTCTGGGCGATGTGGAGGCGCATCTCTGCGAGTACCCGCGCGAGGTGACGCAAAACGCGCGGACCGTCTCGGACATCGCGCGTTGGGTTTCTTCGCGGTATAAAGCCGAGCGGCCGGATTTCCTGGTTGGCCACAGCATGGGCGGCCGCGTGGCGCTGCGCCTGGTGACGGAATTCGCGCTCGACTGCGGCAAGCTGATCCTGCTGGAGAGCAGCCCAAAACCCTCCGGCGCGTTTTACCGCAACCTGATGACCCCCGCCCACCTGGAGGCGTACGGCGACAGGGTGCTCCGCATGCTGAAGGAGGAGGCTCCCTTTTACTCTGAAGCGTTCAGGGCGTCGCTGCGCGACGGTTTTGACGACTCGGACCTGATCCGCGGCTGCGGCGGCGAAATCCACGGCGTGTTCGGGGACCGCGGCTGCCCTGGGTATCCGGACAGGATTCGCGAGCTGTTCCTGGACGAAGACGTCGAGCGGCGCATTCGCTTCCACTTCATCAGCGACAGCTGCCACATGCCGATGATCGAGAATCCAAAGGATTTGGCGTCCGAAATCCTCGCGATCGTAAAACCCTGACACCCGCGCGCCTGTTTTTTCACGGCCGCGTCCGGTTATACTTCGGCATAATATTTGAATCGCTGCCCGTCCGCCGGAATTCCCTGCCGGCGGCTTGAAGCGGCGGATTTGTGGTATACTGCTAGCGAAAATCCTCGTAAGGAGCGGCGCGGCCATGAAGGTACAGAAACGGCAGGACTTCGAGTTCGAGGCGATCCGCAAGCAGCTTCCGAAACTGAAGGAACTGGCGGCGCACACCAAGGCCAGGAACCTGTGGCAGCTGGAGGCGACGGTCCGGGAGAAGCTCAAGGCGCTGAACCGGCTGCGCGCCCACGCGCCGAAGGGCTTTGACGAGGTTCAGTCCTCCTACCTGCGCCTTTTCGAGGAGCTGTCCCGGCGCATTCTGGACGACTACAACCGCCGCAACAACACATCCTTCCGGTTTGAGGCGGTGGTGGAGGGCAAATTCCGGGCGTACCTGGCCGCCGGGATCCTGTCGGTTCTGATGACCAGCCACATCCCGCGCCTGATGGCCGAGGCGTTCAACCGGTGCTTCCCCGCCAACCCCAGGGACGAATACCCCAAAGCCCGGCGCGAGCGCCGCAGGTTCATCCTGCACCTGGGCGATACCAACACCGGCAAGACCTATCAGGCGATCCGGCGGCTGACGGAGGCCGGGCAGGGGGTGTACCTGGCGCCTCTTAGGCTACTGGCGCTGGAGAATTTCGAATGGATGAACGCCGAGGGCACGCCCTGCAGCCTTCTGACCGGCGAGGAGGAAATTCTGGTCGAGGGCGCGCGCATCATCAGCTGCACGGTGGAGAAGCTGAACCTCGCCAAGCGCTGCAAGGTGGCGGTGGTGGACGAGGCGCAACTGCTCTCCGATTCCCAGCGCGGCGCGGCGTGGACGCGGGCGATTCTGGGCCTGGACTGCCCGGAGATCCACGTCTGCGGCGCGATGAGCGCGAAGGAGCAGCTGATCCGGATGGCGGAGGACTGCGGCGACGAGGTGGTGTTCAACCGCTACGAGCGCACGACGCCGCTGGAACTGATCCGGGAGCCGGTGGAGCTTTCGAAGGTTCAGGAGGGCGACGCGCTGGTCGCCTTTTCCAAAAAGCGGGTGATCGCGCTGCAGGAGTACCTGTCCGCCCGGGGCATCCCGTCAGCGGTGATCTATGGCGACCTGCCGCCGGAGGTCCGCAGGATGCAGTGCGCCGCGTTCAGCCGGGGCGAGCGGCCGGTGCTCGTGTCCACGGACGCCATCGGCATGGGCGTGAACCTGCCGATCCGGCGCATCCTGTTCACCGAGCTTTCAAAGTTCGACGGCGAGGCGATCCGCCCGCTCTCCTCCCAGGAGGTCAAGCAGATCGCCGGGCGCGCCGGGCGGCTGGGGATCTACGACGTGGGCTACGTGGGCGCGACGGGCGGCGGACAGCTGTTCCTCGAGGCACAGCTGGAGGCGGACGACCCGCCGGTGGAGCAGGCGGTGGTCGGCCCCAGCGAGGCGATCCTCTCCATCGGCCTGATGCCGCTCCGGGAAAAGCTGGCGCTTTGGAGCACCCGGGAGGAGGCGCTGCCCTACTACCGCAAGATGGACGTCCGGGATCAACTGGTGGTGTTGGACAGGATCGCCGCCTACCGCCTGCCGGAGCGGGTTCAGTGGCAGCTGATCCTGCTGCCCTTCGACGTGCACAGCGAGGAGCGGATGGGGCAATTCCTCTCCTATGTGGAGGCGCACCTGGTCCGGCACGAAAAATCGCTGCCCAAGCCCCGGATGGAGTCCCAGGATCTGCCGTTCCTCGAGGGTTACTACCAGGCCGTCAACCTGTACTACGGCTTCTCACGCGCGTTCGGGCTGTTCTTTGACGAGGCCTGGGTCTACGAGACCCGGCGGGCCGTCAGCCAGCGGATCAACCGCCAGTTGAACCGCCGGTGACGGCGCCGCACGAAAAGGGCCGGCCGGAACCACGCGAGGTTCCAGCCGGCCTTCTTCCTTAGATACTTACCGATTCGTGTTCGGCCCCAGCGCTTCCTTCTTCGCGTTGTGGCTTTGGTTCCACTTATCGCCCGGAGCGGATTCGATCGCGTGTTTCAGTTCTTCCTGCTTGTTGTCCGTCTTGACCTTGCCGGGCGCCTTTTTCCCCATGCAATCACCCCAAGCCTAGTCTGCCGGAAAGCGGGCGGGTTATGCGTTCAATACTTGCCGAACTCGTCGTCGCTCAGCGCGATCACGGGCTTGCGCGCGGGCTGAGCCGGGCGCCCGTTCGCGGGGTACGGCGCTTGGGTTTTCGGGGCCCCCACGGCAAACGAGCGCGGCGCGTCCACGGTACCCTTCAGCTTGAAGTTGCTCACCGATGCGTGCATCATCTCCGCCTGGCCGGACAGCTCCTTGCTGGCCGCGGCGCTCTGCTCCGAGACCGCGGAATTCGCCTGAACCACCTGGGACACCTGCATCACCGCCTGGTTGATCTGCGAAAGCCCGGTCGCCTGCTCGTTCGAGGCGGTGTCGATCTGCTGAACCAGCGCGGCGGCCTCGGCCACGCTGCCGACGATCCTCTCCAGCGCCTCCGCCGTTTGGGTGGCCAGTTTTGTCCCGGCCTCCACTTTGGCGATCGAGCCTTCGATCATGCCGGTAGTCTCCTTGGCCGCGCTGGCCGACTTGGCCGCGAGGTTCCGGACCTCCTCCGCCACGACGGCGAAGCCCTTGCCGTGCTCGCCGGCTCTCGCGGCCTCGACGGCGGCGTTCAGCGACAGGATATTGGTCTGGAACGCGATGTCGTCGATCACCTTGATGATCTTCGAGATGCCTGTGGAGGAGACGTTGATGTCGTCCATCGCCTTCAGCATCTCCTTCATCTGCCGGTTGCCCTTCTCCGCCCCTTCCTTGGTCTCCACGGCCAGCTTGTTCGCCTGGCTGGCGTTCTGGGCATTGAATTTGGTCTGAGAGGAGATCTGCTCCACCGAGGCGGTCAGTTCCTCAATCGAACTGGCCTGCTCCGAAGCGCCCTGGGACAGCGAGACGCTGGAATCCGACAGCTGCTTCGCGCCGGTGGAGACCTGCTCCGAGGCGGCGTTAATGCCCGACAGCACCTCGTTCAGATTGTCGGACATCTTGCGGAAGGTCGCAGCCAAATCGCCGATCTCGTCCTTCGCATCGATATCGATGTCCACGGCCAGATCCCCGTCCGCGATGCTGTCCGCCGCCACGATGATCTTCTTCATGGACTTGCTGAACAGGTGGGAGATGTACCACGCGACGAGCACCGCCAGCGCGATGCCCCCAAGCAGCACGGCCAGCACCGTAACGATCGCCTGATCGCCGGTGGCGATGTTTTCATCCGTTCGCGCGCTGGCGGCCTTCTGCTCCAGGTCGACGAGTTTCAGGATCGCGGCCTGCTCGGCCTGCTCGGCCGCGTAGCACGCGTCCGACTCCAGCAGCGCGTATGCTTCGTCGTCCTTGTTCTCTATCGCCAGCGGGAGGATCTGGTTCACGTATCCGGTAATGTTTTGCCGTTCCTTGGTGAAATCGTCGAATGCCTGCTGGATTTCCGGCGATACGATCCGCTTCGAGAATTCATCCGCCTGCGCGCTGACTTCCGCCTGGCGCTGGGCGAGCTTGTCCTTCTCCGAAGCCATCTTGGCCGGGTCGCTGGTCAGGATGATCTCGCGCAGGTTGACCCGGATGCGCTGAAAGGATGTCGCGAGCTGCGTCAGTTCGTTCATCGGCACGGTGACCTCCTCATACGTTGCCGTGCCATTTTTGTTGATCGCCTGAATGTCCAGGATGACCACTACGCCGACCACCGCCGCCACCAGGATCACGATGGAGAAACCCATAGACAACTTTTGGGAAATCTTCCGGTTCTCAAACCATTTCACCGCACATGCGCCCCCTCATCCAGTGTCGCAGCCCCGCCGCCGAGCAGGATCCGAAGATCCAGAATTCGCTTGATTTCGCCGCCGCCCTTGCCCAGGCCCTTGATGTATCCGCCCTCGCGCCGGTTGAACGCGGGCGGCGGGGCGATTTCGTCCTCCGGAATGGCGGCCACCTCCGATATCCTGTCCACGATCAGCCCGATCGGCGACCCGGCGTCCACGACGATGATGCAGGTCCTCGAGTCGTACTGGGCCGCGGGCTTCCCGAAGCGCAGCCGCACGTCCATCACGGGGATGATGGTCCCCCGCAAGTTGATCACGCCCTTGACGTGCTCCGGCAGATCAGGGATTTCCGCGATCGGCTGAAACCCGATGATCTCCTTGACCCACTCGATCCCGATGCCATAGATCTCGTCTTCGATGGTGAAGGTCAGATACAGACCGCTCTGTTCCTCCCCTGCCTGCACATCCACAAGTTGCTGCAATCCTGACATCCCCTTAATTATTTCCTCCCCGCGTCCCTGCGGGGGAAACCGGACAAATGCGTATGGCAATCAGGCCTCGCGGCGCGGCCTCCCTTGCGGACTGTGGGCCGGCGCCGGCAGGTGGTTCTTGAGTTCTTGCTTTTTGTATTACGGCTTTTTAGAATTTTTTATGAAGTAAGTCGGGCGCTTCCGCTTCCGAAATCCCCCGCCCACGGGGCGCCGGTTGCGATCGCGGTCTCCCGATCATACTTGCTATATCGGCCACTCGCGGCCATAGTTTACAAAAAATGTGAATCCTTGTGACAATATATGAGAATCATGTGTTAGCATGCCAAAGGCCGCGTCTAGCTTTGAAAAGCCCGAACGAATATTTTGTGTTATTGTTAAGTGCAGCAGTGGTTTAGTGGAAGTTCGTGGTGTGATCTTTGCCGGATTGTCAGCCGGCGGCAGTAAAGTAGACCAGCCCGCCCCGCATGCGAGTGGAAAGGTACCACAGCCTGAGGTCGAAGCAGCGCTCGTTGCCCTCGTCGCTGGCGCAGGCGGTGAGGCTCGTCTCCCCGATGTCGGCGCTGGTGATGGTGATCCAGTGCCAGCTCTGCAGGTTCCTGACCCGCCCCTTGGTGAGATTCAGAAAGGCCACGGGGCAGTCGCTCGCAAGGCCTTCCCGCACGAATTCCGCCATCTCGCGGGCGGTCTGGCGGTCCTTGCACATGTTCCCGCACACCTCGAACGCATGCGCCTTCAGCGAAATCCCCCGGCTCCGGGCGAATTCCTCCACCCCGCGCGTGTACATTTCCACCCGGTTCAGCCCCATGTTGCCGGGCGTGACGAACTGAAAAACGTCCTCCATGTGGGCGGAAAACGGGCCTTTGCGCATGTCCTCCCCGGCGTACAGCCCCCGAAGCTCCGGCCGGGTCAGCGCCAGATAGGCCGTCACGTTGGCGGCGCTGGTGGGGCCGCAGCCCGCCCGGCGATGCCACTCGTCCCTGTACCATTCCTGGTCGCCGCCGAAAGTGGTGTGCTGGGACTCCTCCTCCATAATGGTCAAAACCTCCGGATGCAAAACGGAAACAATCATTTGGTACCTCGCGCAATTCAGGCTTTCCCTATCAGTAGTATAGCGCGGCGCGCGGAAAACGTCAAAGCCGGGCGGAACGCCGCGCCAATTTCTATAGATACCCTTTTTCCATCCCGCCGCACCATTTTCGGCATCCGGAGAATTTCGTCACGGCCCGTCCGGGGGCAGGCACTCCAGCAGTTCCAAAGAAGTTCCGGCCCTGACGCTGTACCGCCCGGACGCGCACGCGGGCAGGAAGAAATAATCCCCCTTTTTGACCTCGCACAAATCCCCCTCCGCGCCGGACAGCGCGCCCTCCCCCTCCGTCACGATGTAGACGGCGGGGCCCGGAAGATTCAGCGCGCGGCTCCGGACGCGGTGGCGCAGCAGTGAAAAGCAGCCGGTATCCTCCTGGCCGATCAGGCTCTCGGTCACGAGTCCATCCTCGCGCAGTACGGTCTTGGGCTGCTTCCGGCCCAGGCGCACCGCGGCCTCGCCGGAGATGGCGTAATCAAAGCACTCCAGCGCCGCGTCCCGGCTAAGCCCCAGATACTTCTCGCCGTCCGTCAGCTTGTAGTCCCCGCACCAGGCCTCGGGCTGGATTGTGAAGTCGGTCGGCTCCTGAATTTCCAGGATCAGGCAGCCGGGGCCGATGGCGTGGACGGCCTTCGGCGGGATGAAGTACACGTCCCCCGGCCTGGCCGGGATCGCGTTCAGCAGGCCCTCCATCGCGTTTTTGTCGGCCTCGCTCCGCTCGATCGCCTCGAGGAAGCGTTCCTTCGTCATCTGTTCCTTGAAGCCGAAATAGATCTTCGCGTTCTCCCGGGTCGCGAGCACAGCCCAGGCCTCGGCCTTGCCGAAGGCGGAGCCAAAGTATTTCCTGGAGAACGGCTTGTCGGGGTGCGCCTGCACCGGGAGCCGGATGGCGCTGTCCAGCACCTTCACCAGAATGCCCAGGTTCTCCCGGCCGCCGATCATGCGCTGCCTTTCGCGCGCGATCAATTCATCAAACGAAACATCCGTGCCCCGGACGATGGAAAGGCCCTCCCGGGGATCGAGGCTGTCCCGGTTGATGGCGCGAACCGAGGACGCGATCCACTCCTCGGGAAAAAGCCCGTCCTCGTCGGCATCGCCAAAGAAGCCGTGAAAGAGCTTCCCGCCGGTATACACCCGGGCGACCCGGTTGCGCTCGAAGAACACCGGCCTTTCCGCGATTTCGGAAAGATTCCAACTCATCGCCATACCCCTTTCGTTATCAAGCTGTCAGAGGATGCGGAACGTCTTGATCTCATAGGGGCGCAGGCTGAATAGCGCGGTCCGGCCGCTGAGCGAAATCTCGCGGACGGGTTCCTCCAGCAGGTTGCACTCGAGGAGCTTCTCCGCGTCAAACCCCAGCGACAGCGCCGCGTCCCGGGTGCGGCGGCCGAAATACTCGTACAGGCGCACGATCAGGCCGTTTCCGTCCAGCGCCTGCTTCACGACCTCCACCATTGCGTTCTCCGCGTCCACCGAGACGAAGGCGGGAAGTTTGGCGCGCCGCCCCTCGCTCGCGACCGCCGGGGCGTTCAGCCGGTAGGCCATCCTCGCGGTGCCGGCCCTTCGCCAGTCGCCCTCGTGGGACATCAGGCTATAGGTGAAATGGTGCATACACTGGTCGGCGTCCGGGTCCGGGTACGTGCTGCTCTTGAGCAGCGTCAGCGCGATGCCGTTTTCGTCCGCGCTGTGGCCGTACTTGCAGTCGTTCAAAAGGCTGACGCCGTAGCCCTCCTCGCTGACGTCCATCCACTTGTGGGCGCACACCTCAAAGCGCGCCTCGTCCCAGCTGGTGTTACGGTGCGTCGGGCGGCGCACGTTGCCGTACTGGATGTCGTAGGTCGCCTCGTTGTAGAATACGTCCGCCGGGAAATGCGCCTTGAGCAGGTACTGCTTCTCCTTCCAGTCCGCCGTGGTCTCAAAGTCGATCCGGTCGACGTCCCGATACACGGTCACCAATTGATCGACGGTGGAGCGCGCGTAGCGGTAGCGGACGAGAATGCGCGCCAGCACCGGCCCGCGGGAGACGGCCTGGACGCTCTCCACCTCGTCCACGTCCCAGTGGCGGCGGGCGTAGTAGATGTTGATGTCCCACGCGTCGTGGTTGTGGGGCTTGTTCTCGTAGCAGACGATCCGGTTGAGCGCCTCGCCCGGCCTTGCCACCTCGCGCCGCGCGCGCTTGTCGTAGAGGCTCGCAATGCGCATCGCGCGGTCGAACTTTCCGGAAAAGGCGGGGGTTTCAAAGCCCTCCGGCGAGATGGAGACGGATTCGGCCTCCGCTTCCTCCGCGCAAAACTCGAAGGCGGTCTCCGAAAACGGCGCGAGGCCGCGCGCGAACGCGCAGCACTTCCCGTCCACGCGCTGCGCCGGGGCGAGCGACCCGTCCTCCGCGCGGAGCGATTTCACCCATTCCGGCGCATCGAACCAGACCACGTCGTCCCGCGCAAAGGGCAGCGTGTTGGCAAAGCTCACAAAGCCCTCCGCGCGCTCGGATAAGGCGGACAGCGCCCGTTCGCGGATTTCGGAGAGCGCGCGGCCCATTTCGGCGTACATTTTGTCGGAATCCTCATACACCTTCCGAATGGACGAGCCGGGCAGAATGTCGTGGAACTGCAGCGTCAGCGCGTCCTGCCAGATTTGGTGCAGCGCCTCGGCGGGATACAGGAACCCCCTGAGCCGCGCCGCCGCGGCGCACAAAAACTCCGCATCCCGAAGCATCAGCTCGGCCTTGCGGTTGTTCCGCTTGTTCTTCGCCTGGGCGGTGTACGTGCCGCGGTGGTATTCCAGGTACAGTTCGCCGGACCATACCGGGAGTCGCGGGTCGTCCTTCACCCGCGCCTCCAGCGCCTCGAAGAATTCGCGGGGGTGCTGCTGCCGCACGGCGGGCACGCCGGGCAGCGGCGCCGCCATGCGCCGCGCGTTTTCCAGCATCCAGTCCGTCGGCCCGCCGCCGCCGTCGCCGTAGCCGTAGCTGACCAGGAATTCCCCGTCCAGCCCCTTCTGCTGGTAGCGCTCCCAGCCGCCCCGGATGGTGGAGGGATCCAGCATCGCGTTGTAGGTGGTGAAGTGGGCCAGTTCCTCGTGCTTCGACCCGACGAACTCCCGCGCGGGCGAGAAGTGCGTCAGCACCCCGGTGCCGTCGATGCCCTTCCACAGGAACGTATCGCACGGCATGCGGTTGTACTCGTTCCAGCTGATCTTGGTGGTCATGAAGTAGTCGATGCCCGCGCCCTTCATGATCTGCGGCAGCGCCGCGGAATAGCCAAAGACGTCCGGCAGCCACAGGACGCGCGAGCGCTTCCCGAATTCCCTTTCAAAGAACTCCTGCCCATGCAAGAGCTGGCGGACCAGCGATTCCCCGCCCGTCAGATTGCAGTCCGCCTCCAGCCACATGCCGCCCTCCGGCTGCCAGCGGCCCTCGGCCACACGAGCCTTGATGCGAGCGTACAATTCCGGCTGGTCCTCCTTGACCATTTGATAGAGGATCGGCTGGCTGGACATGAACTTGTACTCCGGAAAGCGGTTCATCAGGTGCAGCACGGTGGCGAAGCTGCGGGCGGCCTTGTGCCGCGTCTGCTCCAGATCCCACAGCCACGCCACGTCGATGTGAGTGTGGCCGACGCAGTCCGCCACGGCGACCGGCGTCAGGAGCGCCCGCTTGTCGTAAACTTCCGCCTTCAGGTATGCGCGCGCGTCGGCCACCGATCGATCAAACGCGCCGCTCCAGGGTTCGCGGAGATCCAGCATATCCAGCGCGCGGGCGAAGGCCTCCAGCGTCACCTCGCGCTCCCGGTCACCCTCTGGCAGCATCACCGCCGCGCCGAGGGGGGTCTCTATGTCGAAACACAGCTGCTCCAGTGCCGGGTCGGTGTCCGTCAGGCGCACGTCCAGCACCGGGTAGGCCTGCCCCGCCTGGGGCGGCTGGGAGTAGGCGTCGAACCGGACGTCGTAAGATATTCCGGGATGAGCTTTCTCCTGCAGCACGATCGACGGGTGGCGCGTGTCGAACGCCGCCTCCGCCCGCCCGTCGACGAAGGCCAGGATCTGCGGGTTGACGGCCTCCCAAAGCCCCTCCCGCCCCGTCCGGACGCTGAGCCGGACGCGGCCGTAGAAGCCCTCCGGCACCCGCGCCGCGAACCGGAACACCTGCCAAGGGCTCTCCTTCGACCATTCCGAACCGTTTTCAAACGCCCGGAAGTCCCGGGAGCCCCGCGGCGCGGCCGTTATGCCGTCCACCGGGACGCTGCTCCGTTCGATCAGCCCCTTCAGTTCCGACAGTATGCGCCGGACCCGCGCGTCCAACTGGTGCGTCAACATGACCGGCCCCTCCTTCAATCGTTCCCACGCCATTTACGGCTTATGTTTGAAACCCGCGTACCTTTCATTGTATTATCCTTTGGCCGGCCCCGCAAGGCCGCCCGCAAAATATTGCGGGAAGCGGCGGGGGCGAACTTCTTCGTTTATAAATCGATCTGTTTCATTTGAAACTTTATCGTTTTCATATATTGACATCTCCGCCCGGCGCGCCTATAATGAGTTCCGGAGGGGATACTCATGGACAGTCGCTTCGGTTCGCTCGGCCCGAGAACTTCCAGAATCCGCGAAAGGCTGCTCGCCATTCAGCCCGAAGTGAGCGTGGAGCGCGCGCTGCTGGCCACCGAGAGCTATCGCGCCCACGAAATGGATCAAGTGGTCTTGAAGCGCGCTTTCATGCTGGACAACGTGCTCCGTCACATGACGCTGACGCTGGATCCGGACGCGCTGCTCCTGGGCAACCAGGCGACCAACGACCGCGCCGCGCCGATCTTCCCCGAGTACGCGATGGACTGGGTGATCGACGAGCTCGATGCGTTCGACAAGCGGGACGGCGACCGCTTCACGATCTCCGAGGAGAATAAGCGCGCGCTCAGGGAGCAGGTCTACCCCTACTGGAAGGGCCGGACGCTGCAGGACAAGGGCTACGCCGCGTTCCCGGAGCGCGCGAGGCTGTTCTACGACCTGGGCATCATCAAGGCCGAGGGCAACATCACTTCCGGCGACGCCCACATCGCGGTGGACTATGGCCGGGTGCTGCGGGAGGGCCTTGATGGCGTCCGCGCGCGGACAAAGGCCGCGCTGGGCGCGCTGAAGCTGTATGAATTTGAGGATTTGAAAAAGAGCTATTTCTACCGGGCGATCCTGATCGCGCTGGACGCGGTGGAGGCGTATTCGCTCAGGCTTGCGGCGCTGGCCGAGGCGGAGGCGCAAGTGGCGTCCCCGGAGCGGGCCAAGGAACTGACCGAGATGGCGCGCATCTGCCGCAAGGTGCCGATGGCGCCCGCGGACAGCTTCCACGAGGCGCTGCAGAGCGTGTGGACGCTGCACTGCATCCTGCAGATCGAGTCCAACGGCCACTCGCTGTCCTTCGGCCGGTTCGACCAGTACATGCTGCCCTACTATGAAAAGAGCGTTTCGGACGGCATGGCGGAGGGCGCGGCGCTGGAACTGCTCGAAAACCTATGGCTTCGCACGTTCACGATCAACAAAATCCGCTCCTGGTCCCACACCCGGTTCTCGGCGGGCAGCCCACTGTACCAGAACGTGACGGTGGGCGGCCAGACGCCGGACGGGAAGGACGCCGTCAACCCGCTGAGCTTCCTCGTGTTGAAATCCGTGGCCCGCTGCCACCTGCCCCAGCCCAACCTGACGGTTCGCTACCATTCGGGTCTCAGCGACGAATTCCTGCGCGAGTGCGTGGAGGTGATCCGCTGCGGCTTCGGCATGCCCGCGTTCAACAACGACGAGGTCATCATCCCGTCGCTTCAGGACCTGGGCGTCAAGCGGGAGGACGCGTTCAGCTACAGCGCCATCGGCTGCGTGGAGGTGGCGGTGCCCGGCAAGTGGGGCTATCGCTGCACCGGCATGAGCTTTCTGAACTTCCCGAAGACGCTGATGATCGCTCTGAATGACGGCGTAGACCCGGACAGCGGAGTGCGCGTGTGCGAGGGCAAAGGGCACTTCCGCGATATGGAAACCTTTGAGGACGTGATGCGCGCCTGGGACGCGTTCGCCTGGGAGTTCTGCCGCCAGGCGGTGACGCTGGACGCCGCCGCAGACCTTGTGATCGAGCAGGAGGTGCCGGACATCCTGTGCTCGGCGCTGACCGACGACTGCATCGCCCGCGGCAAGCACCTGAAGGAGGGCGGCGCGGTCTACGACTTCATCAGCGACCTGCAGGTGGGCATCGCGAACCTCGGCGACTCGCTGGCGGCGATCAAAAAATGCGTCTACGAGGATCATTCCGTCACCCGGGAGGCGCTTTGGGACGCACTGATGAGCGATTTCTCCGGCGCGGAGGGCGAGCGAATCCGTAAGCTTTTGCTCGCCGCGCCCAAGTACGGAAACGACGACGATACTGTGGACGATCTGGTCGTAGAGGGTTATCAGAGCTACATCGACGAGATCGCAAAGCATCACAACACCCGGTTCGGGCGCGGGCCGATCGGCGGCACGTACTACGCGGGCACCTCCTCGATCTCGGCCAACGTGCCCCAGGGCGCGGGCACCCCGGCGACGCCGGACGGCCGCCACCGCGGCGAGCCGCTGGCGGAGGGCTGCTCCCCCAGCCACGGCGCGGACGTGAGCGGCCCGACCGGCGTGTTCAAGTCGGTCTCGAAACTCCCGACCCGGAAGATCACCGGCGGCGTGCTTTTGAACCAGAAGGTGTCGCCGTCGATGCTGTCAAAGCCCCGGGACCGGGAGAAGCTGATGCTGCTGCTCCGCACATTCTTCGACGTGCTGCACGGCTTCCACGTGCAGTACAACGTGGTCGACCGCGCGACGCTGCTGGACGCGCAGGTCCACCCGGAGAACCATCGGGACCTGATCGTCCGCGTGGCGGGCTATTCCGCCTTCTTCAACGTACTCTCCCGCCAGACCCAGGACGATATCATCGCCCGCACCGAGCAGGCGCTGTAAATGTTACAAAACTATTGACAGATATTGTGAAATGATGTAATATATTCCCAGAAACCATCAAGGAGGTGTATCCATGAATCGTACCTGCAGGATGCTCGTCGCCGCGGCGCTCGCGCTGGTGCTCAGCCTGAGCTTCGGAACCGCCTTCGCCAAGAACGGGAACGCAAACCCTGGCAAGCCCCATTCCAACAAACCGACCCAGACGGCCATCGACAGCATCACCCTTACATTGACCGACCGCTCGGGTAACGCTATTCCGCCCGACGTAATCAGCGGCGAATACACGATTGTAACCAAGCACCGGTACCTGGCGGCTGCCGCCATCGTACCCAGTACCGCGAAGCGCGAACTCAAATGGAAATCCTCCAAGCCGTCCGTGGTCTCGGTGAACGGCAAGGGGGCGCTCTACTGCAACAAGCCCGGAAAGGCGGTCATCACCGTATCCTGCAAAAAGAGCGCGGTGAAGCAGTCGATTGTCGTCAATGTCAGCGCGAACGAAGCCGTGTTCAACACCGCCGAGAATAGGACGGTCAAGCGGGTCTATCTGAGCGGCTCCAGCCTCATGATGGACGTCGTGCTCGTCAACTCGACCGAGGAGGCCATGACGGCCGCGCCCGACCTGGCCTTCTTCCTGAAGCTGTCCGGCGAGAGCGACTTTACCGCGCTGGGCGTGAAGCCCGGACACCTGCGCCGCGCGATCGCCGCCCATGAAACCGGAACCGCGGTCTACAGGATCAAGAAAGTTGACCCGAAGACGATCTCGTTTTTGAACGCCAGCGCCAACTGCCAGCTGCCGTAACCCCTCGGGCTTCGATAGAAGCATACTCCGTTCTAGGTAATCACTGAATAAATGGTTCAATAGGGCGCAGCGCTTAGCGAGCGGCCAGAGATCCCCATGTTTCGTAGCTCAAAAGGCTGGCCCAAGCACCCATATGCCCCTACTCAGGAAGCCTCGATA
>Ga0268263_1000834_pt1 | contig 35750 bp, 27 predicted proteins | sample Biomet5_FD_190358 | JGI IMG/M metagenome (GOLD analysis project Ga0268263, IMG submission 190358) | Microbial communities from bioreactor (seeded with sewage sludge) at LBNL, California, USA - Biofuel metagenome 5 (SPAdes) (version 4) | ecosystem: Engineered > Bioreactor > Anaerobic >... | reverse complement strand
TTCTTTCTACTGCTAAATCAGCAAAACCTATACGTTTCTCATTTTTCATGCTACAAATATAACAAATTTATTGCTATAAACAACACTAATCTAATATTTTATACACCTTTTGCCTTGCAACGGTCTTGAAATGCCAGAATGATCAGAATAGTAAAAAATTTTTTCATTGTTTAAACTTGACTTTTTGATGATTTATTTATATTGCTTTTATTTAGAAACTTCTGTTATTAAAGGAATAAATTCAATATCCATTTTCCAACGGTTCATTTCTTTTTACCTGTCGGCGGCACATACGACCCGTTGGCATCGCCATAGCAAATTCCGCTAAAGTTGTAGGTCATATGGGAAGTGGAGATCATCACCGGCTGGTTATTAAAAAGCCAGTCGCCGGCAGGGAAAGCATCAATCAGATGGGCTATGCGTTTTCTGATCAGCAATACATCAACCGCTGTTACATCACCCGAACCGTTGACATCACCCGAAGCAAGGGATATTCCGTTTAAATTGATAATATGGGCAATATGCTTGCGATACAACAACACATCGCTTGCTGTTACCCCTCCCCAGGGTTTAGCCGGCGAACACTCCATCGTATAACTGCCATAGGGAAAGTTTTTCAATTGATAATAACCCTCTGCATTGGTGATGGTATCCCTGACAATGGAATCATTTTGCATCAGTTTAACATGGATATTGCTTAAAGGAGTAGAATCTACATTCGCATACGTTATTGTGCCATCAAGAATAGTATGGAAAATAATAGTAGATTGATTGCTTTTAAAAACGCCAGCGCTTGTGGTGGTGTAATTGCCATATGTGTATAAATAGCCCGATGCATCCATATCAAGTCCATCTGCTGTGTTTATTCCTAAGCCCGAATTGATAAAATCAAAGGTTTGTCCATTGTCCTCCGATCGTAAAATACCACCAGGATAATAATTATCATAATTACAGGCGGCAAAAATGATTCCCTGAGGATTAATGTACATATTTGCTACACATATCTGATCTTTAAGCAAAGTCCATGAAGTACCCGATCCGTTATATTTGTATATACCTTCCGAATATGCCCCGGCAAATATCTCTCCTGCCGAATTTACTATTACTGTTCTTACATATTTATCCGGTAGGCCGATATATTCCCAGGTAGTCCCATTATCGGGGGAACGGTAAACGCCCCCTCCGCTAAAATAATTGGTTGTTCCCATATAAATTGTTCCGTCTGGAGCCTTGGCAAAATCTACTATCGGTTCACAATTAGAAGCTGTTTGAAAAACGGTATTCCAGGTTTCTCCATTATCAAAGGAGCGTAAAACGCTATTAACTCCGGAACCTCCTGAAGTATTTCCTGCAAATACCAGCCCATTTCCAAAAGCCTTTACGGCAGCCCAGTTTCCCCTACCGACATAAACAGTATACCAAGTACTACCATTATCTATAGACTTAAAAATGGTATCATTGGCACCGGCAAGGATTTCACCTGTCGATGTTATTTCCAAAGCATAAGGACAATTATCCCCCAATCCCATAAACTCCCAGTTCGAACTTCCTGGGGATAAACGATAAACACCCTTTCCATCTGAATTATAAAGAGTGCCAATATAAATTGTACCATCAGCGGTTGTTGCTAATGAAGAAATTTCAACACCACTTGGTGCGCCTAAGGGTTCCCAGAAGTTTTGCGTATAGCCGGTAAGTGTACAAAAGAATAATAATGCAGTTGTAATTAAAGAGGATAAATTGCGTTTCATATATAGTTATTATTTGTGGCGCCAATATTAAAAATATTTTTAATAGGTTTTTAATATTTTTTTGTTTTTTTCAAAAAATTTATTATTCGTAAGGGTTTTACGAGTATTCGTAGGGGTTTTTCGAGTATTCGTAAAAAAGGGAGGAGGGGGAGTAGTCCATTTTTACTCATTTGGGGCAAAATCAGTACAAAATTATTTGGCCATTAGCTGTTGGCTATTAGCTATTAGCCGTTAGCTATTGGCCAATTGCCAACAGCTAATCCCGATCCCGAGTACTCGGGAGGACTAAGCCTTCGGCTCAGCACCTAAACCACTTCTGCCACGGTAAAACAACTGCCACCCACAAACACCAGATCGTCGGTAGCGGCGGCGGCAGTGGCTGCAGCAAGGGCATTTTTTACGGAAGTATAAACATCACCTTTAAGGTGATATTTTTCCGCCTTTTCCTTAAGCAACCGGGCATCGAGGCCACGGGGAACGCCGGCTTTACAGAAATAATATATCCCGTCCGCAGGCAAAAATTGAAGGACGCCATCAATATCCTTATCATTTACCATGCCTATCACAAAATGGAGGTTACGATGGGGAGTATCGTTGATCTGGCGAACCACTTCGGTCATTCCGGCAGGATTATGGCCGCAATCGCAGATGGTTAAAGGGCTACGCGACAGCGTTTGCCAGCGGCCAAGCAGTCCCGTTTGCGCAAGCACCTTTTGGATACCGTTTCGAATATCTTTCTCATCTATGGCATATCCCGACTGGTTTAAAACCGCTACCGTCTGAAGCACGGCAGCAATATTCCTGGACTGATAAAGCCCGCGAAGCGGACACCGGAGATTTTCGATAAACAGTTCTCCATTACGGTAAATATCCAGCGTCAGCCATTGACGGAGGTTGCCGCTATACCCTTTGAAAACGGAAGTATACCCCTCGTCGGCAAACACTATTGGCGATTGTCCGGCATCCGCCTTTTCCCGGAAAACATCCCGGGTTTCCGGTTGCGTTTCGCCTATCACCACCGGAATGCCCGGTTTGATAATCCCGGCTTTTTCAGCGGCAATTTTGGCAAGGGTATTGCCCAAAAACTGCGTATGATCCAAACCAATATTGGTTATCACCGAAACCAGCGGTGTAATCACGTTGGTGGAATCGAGCCGGCCTCCCATTCCTACTTCGATAACAGCTATATCTATTTTTTCGTCAGCAAAATACTGAAATGCCAACCCAACGGTCATTTCAAAAAAAGAAGGCCTAATCCGTTCAAAATCCTTTTTATACTTAGTTACAAAGGCAGCGACCTTAGTCTTGGGAATCATCTTTCCGTTAATGCGGATTCTCTCCCTGAAATCCTTAAGATGGGGCGAGGTGTAAAGTCCGACTTTTAAACCTTTGGATTGAAGAATGGAAGCCAGCATATGTGCCGTGGAGCCTTTTCCGTTGGTTCCTGCAATATGAACCGATTTAAAATTGTGGTATGGATGATGCAGAAGATTACAAATAGCAATGGTATTTTCAAGATCTGCACGATAGGCCGCCGCGCCAATACGTTGATACATCGGCAACTGGCTATACATATATTCAAGTGTTTGCGGGTAGTTCATTTTTTAAAAATGTTGGCAAAAAAAACAATGCAAATATCCGGCAGAAAAACGAATTATAACTTCACCTTAAAATGTTTTTTCGAAATCTGCCTTACGGGATACCATGCCGTAGCTATTCCGATGGCAAAAACGGTAAGTAAAACATAAATAAAATCAAGGATTTTCATCCGAACAGGATAAGCCTGAATCACAAAAGAGCTATCGGCAGACTGAAGGCGTACGATGCCAAACTTTTGCTGAATAAAACAAATAATAAAACCAAGCAGTAAACCCAAAACGGCTCCACCAAGCGAAATAAATAAGCCTTCGGTAAGAAAGATTTTCCGGATGAGCTTGTTGTCGGCTCCCATGCTCCGAAGCACGGCAATATCTTCTGTTTTATCCAGTATCAGCATCGAAAGCGAGCCAATAACGTTAAACGTGGCAATAAGCAGAATAAAAGCAAGAATCAAAAAAACGGCCCATTTTTCCGATTTCATGATTTTATACAGGACCTCCTGTTGCTGAAAACGGTTCTTAACCGTAAATTTTGAGCCCGACAGTTTTTTCACTTCTGACTGAATTTTATCAAGATTTGCTCCTTTGGCCAATCCAATCTCGACAGAAGTAACCTCATTTTTATAATCCAACAGTCCGCGGGCAAAACGAAGGGGAACGATTATGTACCTGGAATCAAAATCCTGCTGGATGGAAAAAATGCCCGAAGGATAAATCATCTGGGTGTTGAATGCTTCCTCGGGATTGACAGAAAAACGGTTGCCACGTTTAGGAACATATAAGGTAAGAAATTCATTTACATTGTTCAGGTTGATTCCCAGAAAATAAGCCACTCCGTAACCTACCACCGCAAAATTATTCTCACCGCGGGTTAAAACAAAATCCCCTTCGGCTATCATACTATCAATGGGATTTTTATTGATAAAACCATCGTCTACCCCTTTGATGGTGGCGATGTATTGTTTTTCGCCATAGCGAAGCAAAGCATTTTCCTCTACCACTTCGGTATAACGGACCACGCCGGGAATTTTTTTAATTTCCCCGGACGGAAGACTATTATTATCAAACGTTTTACCTTCATTTACAGTAATCTTTAAATCAGGATCAAACGAATTGAACAAAGAAACGACGATATTTTCAAAACCATTGAAAACCGAAAGAACTACAATAAGTGCCATAGTCCCTATGGTTACGCCAGCCACCGAAACGCCGGATATGATATTGATGATATGATGGCTTTTGCGGGCAAAAAGATAACGGCGGGCGATGAAAAGAGAAAAGTTCAAGGTTTAATTGTTCTATGGTTTAATTGTTTCTATTGTTTAATTGTTTAGGCTTTCCACTTCAGGACATTCTGGCTGTTAGTTGCTGTTTTCTGCTTTTTTCTGAACCACAATAGTCACATTAGGGCACATAAAAATTAATTCAAATCTTCGTCTCGCTTACTACCTATCCCGATGAAAAATCGCTAAGTCGTTCCTCCTAAGCGCTTCTATATCGGGATTTCGCTTCGCTCAACTGCTTTCTGCTTTTTCTGAACCACAATAGGCACATTAGTAATTCTAATCTTCGTTTATCTTACTCCCTACTACTTACTGCCTACCGCCTTCTAATCCCCGTCTACATCCATGCTTTAACAATCAGCCCGGTTCCGGTTTTATGCCGACCATGTACATCAAACCAGTTTAAAACCAGAGAAACAGGAAAGGTAATGATATAATAAAACGGCAAAAGGATGAAAAAGAGTTTGGATACACCTAAAAGCTGAATCGGATATTTCATGGAAAGTTTCCATGAAATTTTTCCCGGACAGCCATACTGATAATAGGCTTCGGTTCGCAAAAAACCCGCTTTGCGCAGTTTCTGCTGGATTTCATCTATGTTATAGCCATCGCGCACATGTTCGCCAATAAATGAACCATCTTCATGTTCATGCACATCGGAACCACCCTTGTCGGATGGGGTGGAAACCAGTAACATTCCTCCCTTTTTAAGTGATTTTGAAAAATTGGTGAATACCTGCACATCTTCCAGAATATGTTCCATCACATCTACCGAGAGTATGAAATCGTAAACGGCGGTTTCGCCAAACTGAGTAAGATCGGCATAGGCAAAAGTGGCATTGCGACGTCCAATACGCCCGAAGAACTGGTTACAGTCTTCAATTTGTTCGGTTTTAACATCTACGCCCTTCACCTTCCAGTTTTTATTCAATCCTGAAAGAAAATAGGAATATTGTCCGAAACCCGAGCCGGCATCGAGCAAACAAATGTCCTTTTTTTCACCAGCTCTTTTAATCCACAGCCTGATTTCTTTTTTAACATGCCACGTACGCAGCAACAGCCAATCGAGCAGATGGTAGAATAACTTCCGCAGAAATGGCGATTGGTTAAACACCTTGCCAAGGCTGCGTTTTATGGGGTCATAATTCACGTTGTTTTCAATTTAGAATTTAAGGCTAACAACTATCAACAATCAACTATCAACAATCAACTATCAACTATCAACAATCAACTATCAACTAATCCTCAGCTTTCCTTCAACAGGTTTTCAATATTTTCGATATAGTCGAGGGAATCATCCATAAAAAATAACAGGTCGGGAATAACGCGTAATTGATGCTTTACCCTTGTGCTAAGCTGAAAACGGATTTCTTTTGTTCGGCTGACAATTTTTTTAAATATGGTATCTTTATCATTTACGGCAAAAATACTCAGATAGACTCTGGCCAGCGACATATCCTTGGCTATCGTTACCTTGGTTACCGTAATCATAGCATTAGCATACTGTTCCCTACATTCCTGCCGGAAAATTTCGCTCAAATCCTTCTGGATAAGGCGGGATATTTTTTGTTGACGAGTTGTTTCCATGATGCAAAGATAATAAAGAATTAACGATTCGGGCAGGACTTATATTTTATTGCATTTGCCTCTCGGGCAGATTCAATAAAATATAAGTCGGAGCAACATCAACAACCGGTGGTTTGTCTCAACCTAAGGGTGTGTATAGATTTTAGTATTGTCGCGGTAGCCCGAAAGGGGTTTATACCAATCAGGAAAGTTAGCACCTGAACTTTCGGCCCAACTGTTAAATTTAAGAAAACCTTCATTTACAGGTGTTTTTTCGATGACGTAATTAAATTTATCGGGGATATTTATAGCCCATGGCAGATTGGTTTTCGTTTTGTAATATCGTCCGATGGTTGGTTGGCTGTCATCAATATTTGTTCCCAATAAGCTTACATCTGCCTTGTCGGTAGGTGGAAAATCGGGGAGATGAATTTCCATGCCTCTATCCTGATTCCTGACAATAAATGGATTATATGGAGGTGTTCCCATAACAGACAATGCTACCGGATTGGTAAGGTTAATGGTAAGGTGCATAGTGTCGGCGGTAACATAAGGATATTCGAGTTGGGTATTCGTACCTATGCCGCCGTTGGAAGGAAGACGATCGTAAGCATCGTCGTAGGCAAAAATTACTGCTTTAGACTGTCCGGTTTCAGTATGGTTGGCGGCTACAGTCACCAGTGCATGACGCAAATCGGTGCCCGTAACATTTGCCACATCTGCCGGAGCTATCGGAAGTTGTAATCCGAAGGCATTGTGAAAACTGGCGCCCATGGCTTCGGTAATAAGAGTAGCCGTAACCTGTACCACTTTATTTTGAGCATTGGTAATCTGGTTAAAACGGTATCCTACCACCAGATCATTAAAATCATAATCACCTCTCGAAGGCCAGTTATCTTCAAAAGCAAGGGTTCCGTAAGTAGTTTTGGAAGGATACCAATTGTTGAACGCTTTGGATGCATCATTGGAATAATCGTCAAAGGTGTCGGGAATACCATCGCCGTCGGTATCCGGCTGTGTAGTTACTATTACTGGCATACCATCGGTATTAACCGCAGTAACAGGATTAGCCTTCACATAAAGGACTCCGTCGTTAAAATCATTATCACAGGATCGGTCGTCGCGTCGCCAATCCTCGAAGGAGTACATAAATTCCAGACGGGTAGGATCACGGAGTATTAGCATGTGTTTATTGAGGCTTGCGCTGGTTTCAGGATTAAATTCCGGGATGGAATAAAGAACGTAACTGCCTACCGAAACACCATTATTTTTCCAGCCATTGGGAACAATTACCCAACCCAGCGATTTGCCGGCAGGAAAGCGTCCCAGGTATACTTTATTCCCGGGAGTTAGGCCCCCACCACTACCCGAATTGGAAAGATTTGGGAAAATAATATGAATCGTATCAATCTGGGCAGCGCTTTGCGGCGGCTGATCGGTGTTAAAAACAAAAAAGCCAAGGCTGTTTAACCAGGTAGCTCCTTCGGTAATATAAGTAATCCACACATCGCAGGTCTCAATAAGATTGAGATTATTAGGGACAGTGGAAGCTATAAATTCGGGATGATATACCGGTACAGCCTTGCGTTCGGGCAAGGTAGCATTCAGGTCGTTCAATAAGGTTGCATCTACCGGATCATTGGGTGAAACTAAATAATTGGGCACACCCTGCGAATTATAAGTGCCCATATATACCCATTTGGTTCCGGCAACATCTTTAAACAATGTTTCGCACGATTTCAAGTGTTTATTATTTTTTCCTTTTCCACCAAAGACAGCATTCACGGCATTGCCTGTTATGTTAAGTTTCATTTCGCGTATCAGCCCAAGGTAATCGTTGGTTACCGTAACCGTTGTAAGGTATGCCGGCAACGATTGTACAATAGTCCAAATACCTGAGGCATCGGTAACACCACCGGAAATATATATACCTCCAGAATCTGGCGAAGCGGTATAGATGTTGAAACGAACTTTGGACAACGGATTATCCATATTATCCTTCGCCGTAATGGTAAAAGTTATATCCTTACCGGTGGACCAGTTAAAATTCTTATCTACGACAAGCTCATCCATGGCTTTAATCTGGCTGGGCTCTGGTTCGTTATTATTCGATTTGTTGCACGAAATAAGCATGGAAACAAGAGGAATCAACAATAGACCACTTAACATTTGCAGGTTTACAACTTTCATAAAATTATAATTTAAAAAATAATATTAATTTTTATTCAACACTTTTATCTGATGGCGGGAACAGGCTGTTCTCTTATTATCTATTTGTAAATAATATAGCTCACAATTTGCTCATAAATCGAACGTAAACAAAATTAAAAAAAAATTATTATTACCAAACTTTCGTATGAAATTTTGTTTGTTTAATCAAAAAGCATCTATATTTGTAAAGTAAATGATATAAAAACGCTCCGACAAAATGCTTAAACGGCTTGCGATCATTGCTATTCTGCTTGTTTTTTCGCTCTTTGCGAAAAGTCAGACGCATGTACTGAAAGGAATAATCATTGACGATCTTTCACAAAAACCCGTTCAGGGAGTAACCATCAAGGTAGAACGCAGTAAAACCGGCACATTCACCGACAGGAACGGACGATTCACTCTGCCTTTGAAAAAACTGCCGGTAACATTGCAACTTACGGCTATCGGTTACGAAACCATGATGCTCGATATTACCAGATACGTCAGCGATACGGTAAGGATACCGCTTAAATCACAAATTTATATGCTGGAAGGTGTTGCTATTTCGGCGAGTCCCGTTATTCCTGTTTTTAAGGACGATCATTATTCGGTTTTGGATTATGAAATTATGGACGATAACCTGCTGTTGCTTGTCTACCGTTACCGTCTCAAGCGTTCGCAATTAGTATTGCTTACCCGTCTGGGCGATACGCTTGATTATACCGATGCACCCGAAACGCCTTCAAAATTATATAAAGATGCCTTGAATAATGTGCATTATGTAACACAAAGTGGAAAAGCATATCAATGTTTCTTTTACGCAGGAGCCAAAAAGCTGATTTTCCCATACATCGAAAATTATGATTCCCTTTTCCTGTTAATGAAAAATTATTCCTTTTCCATAGGAAGTCGTTTATATTTCCAGGAATACAGCCCCGATGGGTTTATTAGTAGTATTGGTTATTGGCAGAGTTCCAAAGGGAAACATTATACCCGTTTTATCAGGGATGAAGAGATGATCTGGCGAATGAAAGATGATCTGCGTGCAATAAAAGCAGGTTTTGGTTCTTTGCCAGCCGATAATATGTTTTATTATAAAAAAATCAATGCACCACTATATAAATTTGGCGACGACCGGATGTTGCTATTCAATTTTCCGAACGATTCCATCGAAATTCTGGATACGGGAACGAACATCATCAGCGGCGTGCCCATTACTTTTCATAAAGAGGAAGAGCTTAATTTTGGGAACCAGCTCGGGCATGTTTTTGATAACATCGGGAAATCCTTTATTTCCGGAAAAGATAAATGGGGTAAAAATATCCTGATGGACGTTCCTGCCGAAAAGGCGTATACGTATAATATAAAAAACGGCATTTACCATCTTAAGCAAATCAACCTTTATACCGGTGAATTAGATGATTGTAAGAGTATACCCTATATTTTCCCCAAGAAAGTTCAGATATATAAGGGAGAAGTGTATTTCCTGTACAAAGGCTTAGGAGAAAAGGATAAATGGAAATTGTTGAAAATGAAGGTTTGTAATTAAAAAATTACAGGATCTGCAATTTCCCGGATGCTCACATTTTAATTTGGGGATGCCTGCTTCGATTACCAGAAAGCAGAGCGTTAAGTAAATAGTTTTTCGTTCAACGTCTCAAAGCAATATCCCTGAGCTAAAAAATGTTCAATAAACCTGGGAAGTGCAAATTGCAGGTTATTTTCAGCTTTGATGTTGTCGTGAAAAACCACTATTGAACCGGCTTTTGTATACCTGATGGAATTTTGCAGGCATTGCTCCGGCGTAGTATTACGGTCGAAATCGCCGGTAAGTACCGACCACATAATGATATTGTATTCCTGACGAAGCGCTTCGATTTGCGATGATTTTATTCTGCCATATGGCGGACGGAAAAGGGATGTCTGAAAATACTGACTACACTTTTTAACATTCTCCACATAATCCGTTGTTGAGTAATCCCAACCTTTCAGGTGATTAAATGTATGACAACCTACCGCATGTCCGGCACTGAGCAAGCATTCAAACTCGGATGGATGTTTTTTAACATTCTCACCTACGCAAAAAAAGGTAGCTTTAATTCCGTATCGAGCAAGGATAGAAATGATGCCCGGTGTCGTTTCGGGCACCGGACCATCATCAAAAGTTAAAAATAATGTTTTTTCAGTTACAGGTATCCGCCAAATCAGCTTATTACCAAAAAGCCACCGGTAAAATAATGGAGATTTGACCAGATACATCTTCTATTGCCCCAGGTTCTTATTTTCTTTCACATAAAAACCATAATATTTTTCAAAAACGCCAAGAGCCTTTGTTTCCAACGCTTTTTGATTATTTGCCTTTGCCACCTGTCCAATGCGTTGCAGTACGGCAAGCGCCTGTTGTTTATCCATATTAAACTGACTGGAATAAACAGGGTCGAGACTGTAATAATACGCCAAATTCTGCTGATAAATATTCAATAAGCGGGTAAAAAGCTTATTGCCTTTATCAAAAGCTCCTGCTTTATAATAAGCTTCTGCCAACGGCAACATATAATAATCATACGTCAGGCAATTATCAGGAAGTTCCTTCTGACACTTGTCGCCAACGGCAATGGCTTTATCTTTTTTCCCTTCAACAGCCAGTTGATCGGCTAATCTGCCAAAGTTATTACGGACATTCAGAGCCATTCGGCGATGGGTTTCATCCAAATACACTTTCGGATTATTCATGTTACCCCACGTAAACTTATTCATAAAATTATCATACATCGGTTGGGAATTCACTCCGCCAACCTGACCACCATCGTTTTGTACTTTGACAGGAATGAGATGATAAGCTAAACCTTCAAGATACAAATAGTCGGAAAGTCCGGAAAAAGCTTCATCTAAATTGGGGCTCGAAAAATATACCGGGCGTTTCCAGTTGTTGGTAGCAAGGAAATCGAGTAGCATCAAATAATTTTTTGTAAGGCCGTTGCCTTTTACTTCAAAATTTACCGGAACAATGGAATCGTCCCAGGCTTTGGGAACAGTGCCATTGGCAACCACAAGGTTTGAATCAACCGGAATATACATTTTTTTTGAAGGAATGTAATTCATGAGTTTGCCATTGTTGACTTCGAGACGATTATTATCGTCAGCAATAAAATTGATGATATCTTTAACGCTAACAGAAATATTCTTGGTGTTTCTGTCGTAAAGCACAACGTAATCGCGATTGCCATCACGGTACTGGTCGTGTTTCATCGAAAAAGGCACTGGATCCGAATCATAGGCTTTGCGGGTCATCTGATCGACATACCAGCTACCGGAAAGCAAACTAAGGTTCACTACGCGCACATCCGTACGAATACCTTCTACTTCCTGAGCATACCAAAGGGGGAATGTGTCGTTATCGCCTATTGTAAACAAAACAGCATTGGGAGCACATGAATTCAGGTAATTTTTCGCTATTTCAAGAACCGAATATCGTCCGGAACGATCGTGGTCGTCCCAACCTTGTTGCCCCATAATTCCTGGAACAAGGATAAGAGTGAAAAAGGTAACCAGAATAACGGTAAGCATAGGCTTAAGTTTGCGGCTTATCCAATCGTATAAAGCAAGCACTCCAAGCCCTATCCAAATGGCAAAAGCATAAAAGGAACCGGCATAGGCATAATCCCTTTCACGAGGCTGCGGGCAGTATTGATTAAGATAAACAACAATAGCCAGTCCGGTCATCACAAACAACAATGCAACCACCCATGTATCATTTTTCTGGGTTTTATAATGATAGTATAACCCTATAAGTCCCAAAATGAGAGGCAGAAAATAAAATTTATTGGTTCCTTTGCTTTTCATGCTGTCGGGAAGGTTATCCTGAGGACCCAGGCGAGCATTATCCATGAAAGATATGCCGCTAATCCAATTACCGTCGGAATTATTACCAAATCCTTGAGTATCATTTTGTTTTCCGACAAAATTCCACATAAAATAGCGATAGTACATATGCCTAATCTGGTAACTGAAGAAAAAGCGCAGGTTTTCGGTAAAAGTGGGTTTGTTAATGGTCTGAGTTCCATCGGGAGTTTCAACCTGTATCGGTGTTCCCTGTATTTTTCCCCATCTTTTATATTCATTTATCTGTGATTGTTCCGAACTACTCCACATACGCGGGAATAGCGTAGTAAATCTTGGATCGTAAACGGGTACAGTACCTTTTTTATCATTGCTTATTACATATTTTCCCTTGGCATTATCCCGTTCGTATACCGGCTTTCCATCTTTTGCATCTATGGATGGAGCATTAAAATACTGTCCTGTTAGCAAAGGCCAGTCGCCGTATTGTTCACGGTTAAGATACGAAAGCAAACCAATAGCATTGGAAGGGTTATTTTCATTGATCGGTGTGTTGGTGTTGGAACGTATTACCAGCATCAGAAACGAAGAATAGCCGATCAGAATAAAAGTAAAAGCAAGAATAATGGTGTTGGCTACTACTTTTTTATGTCGCCGGGTATATTTCAATCCCCATACAATTCCGCCGATCAGAAGGATAAAATAAATAATTGTACCCCAATTGAATGGTAATCCTACCGAATTGACAAAAAACAGTTCAAACAACCCGGCTAATTTCACAATCCAGGGTATGATACCATTCATTATTCCGGCAAGGATAATGATGGAAATTATAAAAACAAGAACAATATTTTTGAAGGAATGATTCTTATATTTCTTGAAATAATAAACAAACGTTATTGCTGGTATCGTAAGCAGATTAAGCAGGTGAACACCAATGGAAAGCCCCATAAGATAGGCAATAAGGATAAGCCAGCGTAAAGCATATTTTTCGTCTGCTTCATCTTCCCATTTTAAAATCGCCCAAAAAACAATGGCTGTAAAAAATGATGACATGGCATATACTTCACCTTCCACAGCTGAAAACCAGAATGAATCGCTGAACGTATAAGCTAATGCACCAACCAGCCCACTGGCTAAAACAGCATACATTCTGGGCTTGGAAAATTCGCCATGTTTAACAATGATCTTCCGGGCAAGGTGGGTAATGGACCAAAACAGAAATAATATCGTAAATCCGCTGCATAATGCCGACATGGTATTAACCATACGAGCCACATGTTGCACATTGCCAAAAGCAAAAAGCGAAAAGAAACGGCCTATCATCTGGAAAAGAGGAGCTCCGGGGGGATGACCTACCTGCAATTTCATTGCCGTTGCAATGTATTCACCGCAATCCCAAAAACTTGCTGTTGGTTCGGAAGTTAGTATATAAACCAATGAAGCAAAGGTAAATACCGCCCATCCTAAAAGATTGTTTAACTTTTTGTAAATATTCATTTTTATATGATTTGTTTGTGCCGATAAATCAGCCCGCGAATTTAAGCAAATTTGATGCACTTACTCAAAATCATCCTATCTTTGCAAAAAATTTAGTAATAAGATGAAATATCCATGAGGGCTATGTTCATACCAACCGGAAATGGTATTTTATGGATATTCCATGTAACCAATAAATTAAAAAATTAATAACACATGAAACGATTAGTATTGATACGTCATGGCGAAAGCCAATGGAATATGGAAAACCGCTTTACGGGATGGACGGATATTCCCCTTTCTGAAAAAGGTATTGCCGAAGCTAAAAAAGCCGGTAAATTACTAAAAGAAAATGGTTTTAATTTTGAATTAGCATACACATCTTACCTGAAACGTGCCATTAAAACACTTTGGTTAGTTCTGGAAGAAATGGACTTGATGTGGATACCTGTTAAAAAATCCTGGCGGCTCAACGAAAAGCATTATGGCAATCTTCAGGGATTGAACAAAACCGAAATGGCAGAAAAATACGGAGATGATCAGGTGCTTATCTGGCGTCGCAGCTACGACATCCCTCCTACCCCTTTGAACAGGGATGACCCCCGCAATCCAAAACTTGATCCTCGCTATAAGGAATTGTTGCCCAGCGAAATTCCATTAACTGAAGCACTTAAGGATACCGTTAACCGCATTGTTCCATATTGGGAAAATGAAATCTCAAAGTCGTTCGAAAAACATAACGAAATTATCGTTGCTGCTCACGGAAACAGTCTGCGTGGCATCGTAAAATATCTTAAAAACATTAGCGAATCTGACATTGTAAACCTGAACCTTCCAACAGGAGTCCCTTACGTTTTTGAATTTGACGATAAACTCAACCTGCAAAAAGATTATTTCCTCGGCGACCCGGAAGAAATCAAGAAGCTAATGGAACAAGTTGCTAACCAAGGGAAAGCAAAAAAGTAAGCCATTTTAATGGACGGCATTTTTTTCATTTTTATTCTTGCCATCGGACTGTCGTTCGATTCTTTTGCGGTATCTATTTCAAGCGGACTGTCGCTGAATAAAATAAGTTTTTTCAACGCCTGTAAAATAGCCTTTTCCTTGTCTTTTTTTCAGGCGTTGATGCCGCTTATTGGCTGGTTTATTGGTTCTCAGGTAAAAAATTACATGCTCGCCTTCGACCATTGGATAGCATTTGGTTTATTATTTTTACTGGGAATAAAAATGATATACGAAAGTATCAAAGCATGGAAAAATGGAAAAGAAAAAAAATTCAATCCCCTTAATTTCTATGTACTTATAGGCATGTCGTTGGCCACCAGCATCGATGCATTGGCCGTCGGACTTAGTTTTGCACTTCTTGGAGTACATATTATTATTGCATTGTTCATTATCGGAGCCGTTACCTTTATCATTTCCATGACAGGTATTCTGGTAGGTAAAAAAACCGGCGGACGATTCGGAAAACAAATGGAAATCATCGGCGGATTGATATTAATGGGAATAGGATTGAAAATTCTTATCCAACACCTTTATTTTTAATAAAAATCTTTAACTTTGCAACCGTTTTTGGTTCATCAATTGATTTTTAACAAGAAATACATTATCTTTGTGCAAAATAATGTAAGTATTCATTTATAGCCATTTATCTCTACTGATAATCATTAAATTTACACTATTTTCCTTAAACTGCGTATTTTTAAAAAATTCTATAATTATTAACTTTTTTATTTCTCAATGGAATATTACACCCAACTCGAAAAACTGATCATTCCCGAATATGGCAGAAACATCCAGATGATGATCGAATACATCGTTAACTTACCCGACAGGGAAAAGCGCAACCGTATGGCACACGCCCTCGTAAATATTATGGCACAACTACATCCCGAAATGCGTGAAGTGGGCGATGTAAAACGAAAACTTTGGGATCACTTGTACATTATGTCCGATTTTAAATTGGATGTCGATTCTCCTTTTCCAGCCCCTTCGCCACAAACTTTACTCGACAAACCCCAGCAACTTTCCTATCCATATAAAGATATTAAATTTCGGCATTATGGGAAAAATCTTGAATTGCTTATCGAAAAAGCCATTCTGATGGAAGACGGCCCGGCTAAAAATGCTTTTATTAAAGTGATTGCCAATCACATGAAAAAATCTTATCTTACCTGGAACCGCGATTCGGTAAGCGACGAAGTTATCGGCCAGCATTTAAATTTCTTATCCGAAGGAAAATTAACGCTTAGCGAGGACATCCGGCTCAATAACACGCTCGATATACTTGCCCGAGCAAAAAAGAAAAAATTTATCGAAAAAACAAAGGAAACCAGCAATTCCAGAAGTCATCGTAACTGGCCCCGGAAAAAATAAACCAGCAGTCAGCGCAGATAGTAAATAACCGATGCAGGCAAAAACCATAAATATCAATTTTGCATTTTTCAAACTTTTGCTATTTTATTAATTATGAGTTCATTTGAAATTATCGGCGGAAAATCGTTAGGAGGTGAAATAATTCCCCAGGGCGCAAAAAATGAAGCCCTACAGGTGATGTGTGCCGTTATTTTGACTTCCGAAAAGGTTACCATTTCCAACGTTCCCAATATCCGTGATGTAAATCAATTGCTCGATCTGCTGAGTGATATTGGAGTAAAAATCGCCAAAATCGCTCCCGAAACGTATACCTTTCAGGCCGATGACATAAATCTTGAATACCTGAAGACTACCCAGTTCAGGGAAAAAGGAGCCTCTCTTCGTGGATCCATTATGATACTTGGTCCATTGCTTGCCCGCTTCGGCAAAGGATATATTCCACAGCCGGGCGGCGATAAAATTGGGAGACGAAGACTTGATACGCATTTTATAGGTTTACAAAAACTGGGTGCAAAATTTGATTACGCCCTCGAAGAAGGTCTTTATAAAGTGGATGCCACATCATTGAAAGGTTGTTATATCCTTTTGGACGAAGCATCCGTTACTGGAACAGCTAACATCATCATGGCATCCGTTTTTGCCAAAGGCGAAACGGTTATTTTTAATGCTGCATGCGAACCTTACATTGTTCAGCTTTGTAAGATGCTTATCCGCATGGGTGCAAAAATTTCGGGTACCGGTTCCAACCTGCTTACCATCAAAGGTGTTGAAAAGTTAGGAGGAACCGAACATCGCCTATTGCCAGATATGATTGAAGTGGGAAGTTTCATCGGACTTGCCGCCATGACGCAAAGCGAAATCACCATTAAAAATGTTAATTATCAAGCTTTAGGTATTATTCCCGAAGTTTTTAAACGTCTGGGTATCCAGATAGAATTACATGGCGACGATTTATACATTCCGGCTCAGGATCATTATGAAGTGGAAACTTTTATGGACGGCTCCATCATGACTATTGCCGATGCTCCATGGCCCGGTTTTACTCCCGACCTCATCAGCATCGCCCTGGTTGTTGCCATCCAAGCCAAAGGAAGTGTTCTTATCCATCAAAAAATGTTTGAAAGCCGGTTATTTTTCGTGGATAAGCTTATTGATATGGGAGCTCAGATTATACTGTGCGACCCGCACCGTGCAACCGTGATAGGATTAAACCATCAATATCGTTTGCGGGGCATACGTATGAGTTCGCCTGATATCAGGGCGGGAGTTGCCCTGTTAATTGCAGCTCTTTCGGCAGATGGTAAAAGTATAATTGATAATATTGAACAAATTGACCGCGGCTACCAGAACATTGACCAACGATTACAAAAGCTCGGCGCTCAAATCCACAGAATTGATTAATGGTTGATAACCAATCTGTTTATCCCGTTCTTTTTTTGCACTGTTTTTTATCTTTGATACCATTTAAACACAAATATACCACTGCCAATTTGACGCAAGCAAGCAATTGGCAAAATCTTTGATTAGCCGAAATTATTCGACAATTTTTAAACACTAATTCTTTACAATATTATAAATATATCAAACCAATGATTGGAAAAAAGAAGACAAAAACGGAAGATGAAGATAATGCTATTGATAGTCAGGAGCAGAATAATGTAAAACAGGAAGAAAAATCGGAAGAAAAACAAGAAGTAAAACCTGAAAAAGAAGAAGCAAAAACGGAAAAACATTCAAAATCCGAAAAGAAAAAAGAAAGTAAAGAAGAAGAACTTCAACAAAAGTTAGATGAACAGACTGATAAATATTTACGTCTGTATTCGGAATTTGATAATTACCGTAAACGTACCCTGAAAGAACGCATTGAGTTGAGTAAAAATGCTTCGGAGGACATTATAACCAACCTGCTACCAGTAATCGATGATTTTGAACGGGCCATCAAGTCGTTCGACGATTCGGAAGAATTAAAGCCGATGAAAGAAGGCGTTGTATTAATTTATTCCAAACTGATGAATATTTTGGGATCAAAAGGGTTGGAAGCCATTGAATCCATTGGTAAAGAATTTAACACCGATTTTCACGAAGCCATTACTCAAGCTCCCGCCCCTTCAGAGGATATGAAGAACAAAATAATGGACGAAATTCAAAAAGGCTATCAACTTAACGGCAAAGTGATTCGTTTTGCTAAAGTTGTTATCGGAAATTAAAATTAGTCTATTAAAAAATTTTTAAATCAAGTTACTAATTGTGGCTAAAAGAGATTATTACGAAGTATTAGGCGTTTCGCGAAATGCCAGCGAAGCGGAAATAAAGAAAGCTTACCGGCAAATGGCATTAAAATATCACCCTGATAAAAACCCCAACAACAAGGAAGCGGAAGATAAATTTAAAGAAGCTGCCGAAGCCTACGAAGTGCTGAGCAATCCTGAAAAGAAAGGCCGTTATGATCAGTTTGGACACGAAGGTGTCCGGGGAATGGGCGGAAGCGCCGGATTTGGTGGCGGCGGTATGTCGATGGATGATATTTTCAGCCAGTTTGGCGATATTTTCGGAAGTGCTTTTGGCGGTGGTTTCAGTAATTTTGGCAGTTCATTCGGCGGAGGAGATCGTCGCCGAAGAGTAAACAAAGGCTCCAATCTTCGCGTAAAGGTAAGTCTTACCCTCGAAGAAATAGCCAATGGAGTTGAGAAAAAATTAAAAGTCAATAAACTGGTAAGTTGCCAGAATTGCAAAGGCACCGGAGCCAAAAATGGTTCTTCCTACAAAACCTGCTCTACCTGCCATGGCACAGGCCAGGTTACACGGGTTACCAACACCTTTCTCGGACAAATGCAAACCAGCTCTGTATGCCCTCATTGCGGGGGCGAAGGTCAGGTGGTGATCGAAAAATGTACTTCCTGTAATGGCAATGGCGTAATCAAAGGCGAAGATGTGATAAGTGTTGCTATTCCTGCCGGCGTTTCGGAAGGTATGCAATTATCCCTGAGCGGAAAAGGTAATGCAGCGGCACGGGGCGGAATTCCCGGCGATTTAATCGTGTTGATTGAAGAAATAAAACATCCCGAATTGAAACGTGATGGCAACAACCTGCTTTATGAGCATTTTATCAGTTTCCCCGAAGCTGCACTGGGTACCAATATAGAAGTTCCTACCATTGAAGGCAAGGCTCGTATAAAAATCGAACCCGGCACTCAATCGGGAAAAGTTTTACGATTAAAAGGAAAAGGCTTGCCCACGCTAAACTCCTACGGAAAAGGCGATATACTAATAAGCGTTAATGTTTGGACTCCACGAAATCTCAGCCGCGAAGAAAAAACATTGCTCGAAAAATTAATGTCGGCTGAAAATTTCCGTCCGAATCCGACAAGCCGCGATCACAACTTTTTTGATCGTATGAAAGAATATTTTCAGTAATTTCGTTTGACAAATGTTTGGTATTGGAAACAAAACCAACGAACATTTATAGTAATCATTAATCTCTGAACCTGATGGATTTATTTTCAGCCAACAACATCACCAAACGGTTTGCCAATCATACAGCTCTCGACAACGTGAGCATTGCGGTACCCGAACAAAGCATCTTCGGGTTGCTTGGACCAAACGGTGCCGGAAAAACTACGCTCATTCGCATTATTAATCAAATAACCGGGCCCGACGAAGGTTCGTTGTTATTTGAAGGAAAACCATTGATTCCCTCGCATTTGGAACAAATAGGTTACCTGCCCGAAGAAAGAGGTCTTTACAAAAAAATGAAAGTTGGCGAACAAGCATTATACCTTTCGCAACTGAAAGGTTTAACCAAAAACGAGGCTATTAAATCCTTAAAATACTGGTTCGAAAAATTTGAAATCCAAAGCTGGTGGAACCGGAAAGTGGAAGAACTTTCCAAGGGAATGCAGCAAAAGGTACAGTTTATTATTACCATCATCCATAAGCCCAAGCTTTTGATATTCGACGAGCCTTTTAGCGGTTTCGATCCCATCAACGTCAACCTGCTCAAGGAAGAAATTCTCAATCTGAGAAAAAATGGCGCTACCATTATTTTTTCCACCCACAACATGTCGTCGGTGGAAGAACTCTGCGATCATATTGCCCTAATTAATAAATCGCATAAAATACTTGACGGAAGGGTGAAGGACATCAAAAAAAACTATAAGTCAAATCTGTTTGAAATCGAATTTTCCAGTTTTGAGGGCGATTTGCGAACTTTGCTTAACCCGTCGTTTGAAGTAAAAGAAACCATTCCTGATGGTGAAACGTCAAAAGCTACCATACAAATTAACAATTCGTGCACACCGAATGATTTGCTTCAGAATCTGATCCCAACGGTAGAAATTCATGCTTTTAACGAAATCATTCCTACGATGAACGATATTTTTATCTCCACCGTAAATTCTTATGTTTCCGGTTCCGCCGAACAGCAAACTAATCACGCAGGCTAAAAACCAAAAATTATTGTCATGAACAAAATTTCTCTCATCATCAGGCGCGAATATTTAACCCGGGTTCGTAAACGTTCGTTTGTCATTATGACTATTTTAGGTCCGATTTTAATGGCTGCGCTCATGATATTGCCGGCCTATTTTGCCCAAAAATCAGACGAAAACCGAACAATTGGGGTAGTAGATGAAAGCGGTATTTTCTTTAAAAAAATTCCCGATACCGACAATTTGAAATTTACATACATAACCGAAGAAATAAATACTGCCAAAAACAACATGAACAAGGAAGGATTGTATGCTATCCTTTATATACCCAAGCCTGCCTATAGCGTACCCACCAAAGCCATACTTTATTCCGACAAACAACCCGGTATAAATATAAAATCACACATCAAATCGGCTATGGAAAAAGAAGTGGAACAACTTAAGCTTCAAGCTTCCGGCATCAACGAAGATGTGCTGAATTCTATTAAATCGGATATAACCTTAGCGTCCATCAAAATGGGTGAAAAGGGAAGCGAAGAAAAAAGTTTCGTAGAAGTGAGCATGATTTTAGGCATGTTTTCCGGCATTCTCATCTATTTTTTCATCTTCCTTTTTGGTGCACAAGTCATGCGCGGTGTGATAGAAGAAAAAACCAACCGCATTGTGGAAGTTATCATTTCGTCGGTAAAACCTTTTCAACTAATGATGGGGAAAATTATCGGCGTTGCCTTGGTAGGGTTAACACAATTTCTGTTATGGGTTTTTCTAACCATTGCTATCGTTGGAATATTTAAAGTTTCCAATCCGGGGACATTTTCCGGTTCCAAGCCTCAACAAATGATGACCGACAACCGCGTTAATCCGGCAACGGCAAATACCTATCAGCAACAAGCAAACAATGCAAACGAAAACCAGGGAATATTGGAAGCCATCGGTTCTATTGATTTCGGGGTGATGATTGGCTCTTTTCTTTTTTATTTCCTTTTCGGATACCTGCTCTATGCCGCATTTTTTGCAGCCATCGGATCGGCAGTGGACAACGATGCAGATACGCAACAATTTATGTTGCCAATCACGGTGCCTCTCATCCTTTCCATTGTCATGGCACAATACGTCATCAATAATCCCGACGGTCCCTTATCCTTTTGGTTATCCATCATTCCTTTAACTTCACCTATCATCATGATGATAAGGATACCTTTCGGGGTGCCTTTTTTCGATCTGATTCTTTCCATGGTTTTACTAATACTCGGTTTTATTGGCTCTACCTGGCTGGCTGCCAAAATTTACAGGACAGGAATATTACTATATGGGAAAAAAGTTGACTACAAGGAATTGTGGAAATGGATAAAATATAAAGGCTGACATTAAACAAGCCATTCAATAAATTCACCTTATCATGCCAAAAATTCTGATTGTTGATGATGAAATAAGTATCCGCAATACTTTACGTGAAATTTTGGAATACGAGAAGTATACCGTGGATGATGCTCCTGACGGAATGACTGCTATCGAATTGGTCAAAGCTGGTCATTACGATGTTATTCTCTGCGATATCAAGATGCCGCAAATGGACGGAATCGAAGTACTGGAAGCCATTCAAAAACTTTCGGAAACACCTGTGGTAATGATTTCCGGGCACGGAACCATAGAAACAGCCGTGGAAGCCATCAAAAAAGGCGCCTTCGACTATATTTCCAAACCACCCGACCTGAACCGCCTACTTATTACTCTGCGCAATGCCATAGAAAAAGCAAGCCATGTTACGGAAATAAAAGTGCTGAAACGCAAAATCAGCAAAACCTATGATATGATAGGCGAATCACCGGCCATCAACAATATCAAAAACATGATTGAACGGGTAGCTCCTACCGATGCCCGAGTGCTGATTACCGGCGATAACGGAACCGGAAAAGAACTGGTAGCCCGCTGGCTTCATGAACTGAGCCCCCGAGCCGCGGCTCCTTTCGTAGAAGTGAATTGTGCAGCTATACCTTCCGAATTGATCGAAAGTGTCCTTTTCGGACACGAAAAAGGCTCATTCACCTCAGCCATCAAGCAGCGCAAAGGCGATTTTGAACAAGCCGATAGCGGAACTCTTTTCCTTGACGAAATAGGCGACATGAGCCTCTCGGCCCAGGCTAAAGTATTACGGGTGCTCCAGGAAAACAAAATCATGCGCGTAGGTGGTGAAAAGGAAATTGAAGTCAACGTCAGAGTTATTGCTGCTACGAACAAGGATTTGAAAGAAGAAATTGAAAAACGAAACTTTCGCGAAGACCTTTATCATCGCCTCAGCGTTATCCTTATTCATGTTCCATCTCTCAGCGAACGCTGGGACGATATTCCGATCCTGGCCAATCATTTTATTAAGGAAATTTCCGAAAATGAAGGCAAACCCCTTATGGCATTTACCCAAGAAGCCCTGGCCGAACTTCAGAAAATGCCATGGGCAGGTAACATACGCGAATTGCATAATGTGGTGGAAAGGCTCTCCATCCTTTGCGACAAGGAAATTACTGCCGACGATGTTTTGAAATATGCACAGCCGATGAAATGAGAAAATGGCTGTTAGCCGTTAACTATGGGTTGTTGGCTTCCGATGACCTGAAAAATAGGTTATTTCTTAAAAATTTCAAACCTAAAATCTCAAATTTCAAATCATTATTGTATCTTTGCAGTCCATTTTGGGGCTGACTGGATTTGACAGCAAGGGAGTGGGATTGTAAGCATGCCGAGCGTTGTGTAAGTGGCTCGTAAAACCCAATGCTCACAGCCTATAAACGGCGACAATTATAACTACGCATTAGCTGCTTAATCTAGGATTAAACACCTAATTGCTTCCCGGGAAGCTCTGTCCGACAGCGTCCCGTCAGAAGCATCGAAAAAGCCGGAATAAGCCTGCTGAAGTCTCGGCAGCAGGACGAAAATCAAAGAGAATACGATACCGATTGGCCCGCCTTTTACCGGTCTGTATCCGACAATCAACAAAAGGATAAGCATGTAGAAAGCACTTTTGCTACTTGTTTGGACCGGGGTTCGAATCCCCGCAGCTCCACTCAAAAACAAAAAAACCCAAGCTTCGGCTCGGGCTTTTTATTTTAAATCGTTTTTTATTAAAGATGCATGGGAATTCCGAACTAACGGTAAAGCAATCCGTTTTTAGCCGCAGCTTCAGGATAAATATTTTGACATAATTTCTTTTAATTTTTCCGATTTAACCGGTTTGGCTAAAAAATCGTTGATACCGGCATCAAAGTATTTTTTCTTATCATACTCATAAACATAAGCCGATAAAGCTATTATCGGCATATTCTTCCGGAATTTTCTTATTTCCATGGTCGCATCCAGGCCATTCATTACCGGTAATTGAATATCCATGATAATAATATCGATAGACGGATTCGACCGGCAAAGATCGACCGCTATTTTCCCATCTTTTGCAAATAATAACCGGGCGCTGGTTTCTTTTAAATAGAAACGAAGCAATTCTGAATTGTAGTCTTCATCTTCTACTATTAATACAAGTTTATCGCTAAAATCATATTCTTTTTTAACCGGATCATTTTTTTCATACATAGCTGATACTTCACGCGAAGGATTATACGGTATGGTAAAAAAGAATGTAGAACCTTTACCCTCCTCTGAATCAAATCGAATATCGCCATCTAACAGTTCAGCCAATCCTCTGGAAATGGATAATCCCAAGCCGGTGCCTCCGAACTGACGGGTATAGGTTTCTTCTTCCTGACGAAACCGCTCAAAAATGATGGACTGTTTCTCTTTTGCTATTCCTTTGCCCGTATCCTGAACAAAGAATTCCAGTTTATTACCCCGGATAGTATATCCGAATTTAATAAAACCGGTTTTGGTAAATTTAAGGGCATTGCTTAGTAAATTATTTAATATCTGCCGAAGTCTCAGGTCGTCCGACGTAATAAAGACCTTTTCTTCATCTATTGCTTTCTCAAGAATTATATTAAGGTTTCCCTTATTATTTCGTTTTTATTCATTTTTATAAGATAGTAATACATCGTCGAGCAAATGATGCAGATCAAAGACAACTTTATTAACGACCAACTGATTGCTGTCAATTTTTGCAATATCAAGTATATCATTGATTATAGCCAGTAGATGTCTTCCTCTTTCGTTAATAATATTGATGTATTCGCGACGCTGTTCCGGGGTAAGGTCTTCGTCATCGAGAAGTTCGGAAAAACCAAGGATACCATTCATCGGAGTACGAATTTCATGGGACATGTTAGCCAGAAAAGCCGTTTTAAGATTATCGGAGCGCTTAGCTTTTTCGTACTCATTATGCAATTTCCTTTTTGCCTGACTAATAAGAACAAAAATAAAAGCACCGTACATTAGCACACCTGTATAAACATCTATAATGCGTGCAATATCAGAATCATAATTACTTATTAATTGAGGATTTGAATAATCAAGATAAAATATTAAAAGAATATTTAAAAGTAAAATTGAACAGACGATTAATAATTGTTTCCTTTCCCAAATAAAAATCAAAAGGCTTGATATAATAACAAAAAAATAAGGAGCCGGGCCATGCGATCCATAATTATTTACCCATAAATAATTTACAAAAGTTAGGCTTAGAAAAGTTAACAAAAATTTAAGGAGAAACATTTGTTTACCTGATTTTGCCCAATAATAAAACCCGCCAAATACCCCTGCCGAAATTAGGGGCATAATAATTAAATCATATTTAAACCCATTAAAAAAATTTATTGCTGTTCCTAAAACTGAAACAAAAAAAGCTACGATGCACAAAGATTTAATAAAACTTTGATTAAAGCTATCACTCTCTATGTGATTATTACTTATCTTACAATTACTATTTTTATGTTTAATTTGTAAGTTCACTTTCAAAATGAATTAGGGCAACAAAGCTAAAATTATAATTCTTTATTCAAAATTTTTTAATGATTTTTTTATTTCCCTTAAGATGTTAAAAACATTTACCAATTCCTGTATAAATTTAAATTTTATTTGGCATACATTTGCGACCTTGTAAATTCAAGATGTAAAGAAATTATTATAATAAAGAACAATAAAAAAGAAAAATAGTTTTTAATATTTTTACGATTAGCAAATTATTTTTTTGATTCTATGATATTTATTTTTATAAAGATTTAAATTTTTAAGTAAGTATGGATAAGCAAAAACAATTAGCATTAGATGTCGTTCGTCATTCAAAATCCATTGGAATGGCTTTGAACAACACAACAACCAAAGAATTCAACGGACGAATAGTTGATCTTGAATCAAAAAATCTTATTAACTTTTCCCTTTGCGATTATCTTGGATTATCTACCGATCTCCGTTTGCGCAAAGCCGCAGCAGATGCAAGTATGAAATACGGAGTTTATACGGCAGTATCCAGGACATACGTAAAATTAGGCATTTATAAGGAAGCCGAAGAAATTATTTCATCTATTTTCGGACAGCCCTGCCTTATTCTTCCACGCACCACGCTGGCTCATATTTGTGCACTTCCCGTTATCGTCGAAAAGGAAGATGTCATCATTCTCGACCAGCAGGTACATACCAGCGTTCAGCTTGGGGCACAATTAGCCGCCGCCCAGGGTTGTAAAATGGAAATACTCCGGCATAGCCGTATGGATTTGCTGGAAGAACGCCTGAAGGAATTATCGACTAACCATTCCAAGATATGGTATCTTGCCGATGGTATTTATTCCATGTTTGGCGATACGATACCCGTGGCCGAAGTAATGGATTTGCTGGATCGCTATCCCAAGTTTCATCTTTATGTGGACGATGCCCACGGAATGAGCTGGATGGGTGAAAACGGAAAAGGCTTTTTCCTTACAAAAACAAAATTTCATCCCCGTCTTGTTTTATGTACCTCATTAGGAAAAGGATTCGGTGCCGGTGGTGGCGCTATTGTATGCCCGGATGAAAAATTAAAAGAACAAATCGAAATATTAGGCGCTCCTTTGATGTTTACTTCTCCGGTAGCTCCTCCAACCTTAGGTGCGATTATTGAATCTGCCAAAATTCATCTTGGAAACGAAATAAAAGATAGGCAAAACCAGCTAAGATTGCGAATAGAAAGAGTCATAAAACAAGCATACAAACTTAACTTACCGATAATCGGGAACCAACCTACGCCAATTACTTTTATTGCCAGTGGCAAACCAGATATGACTTCTTGTATTTGTAGGACAATGTTAGATCGTGGTTTTTTTATTACTGGCGGCGTTTATCCATCTGTTCCGTATAATAACTCAGGCGTTAGAATTATAACAACTTTACATCAAAGCCTCGAAGATATCGATAATATGCTCGAAATTTTACGAAACGTATATGATGAAATTTTAAAAAATATGGACGTAAAAATGGAAGATATGCTAAAATTCTATCGGCATGTCGACTTTTTCGACGGCACCTATAAAGAACTTTAAGGTTTATCACCCAACACTGTCAGGAGCTTTTCGCACTGATAGGTTGGGGTTGATTATACTTACTCCACAATATTAATCTATAGTTCTCCTTCGGTAGTGGGCTGGCTGGACATTGTTTACCAATAAAAAGGTACTGCCTGCCGCACCTAACTGGCTTGCCTTTATCACCAGTTCTTCGTCGGGCAGAACATCGGAAGGCACTGCAGCATTGGGCTGGCTTGCCGTAAATATCCCCAAATTTACGCTCCCTGAATTATAAAACGAGAACTTTGTTTCATCGGTAAGCGAAATTTCGGCTACGGCAACAGATGCCGAAGGCACAATAAGCGTCAGCGAATTTTCTTTATCTCCTCGGCTATCGTTTTGGCATGTTTACGCAAACGAAGCAGCAAAAAATCGAACAACTCATCTATTTTTTCGGGAGTAGCCTGGTGTTTATACATCAGGTAACCCAGGTTTCCGTAAAGAGTTTGACAAACCAATAGCTTTTGTGAAAGAAACCCCCAGGGTTTAATAAACCCTGGGGGTTTTTGTACATTATTTGTATATTATTTGATTTTAACTGAAAAAAATACTTATTTTTTTCATACAGTATCCATTTCTTTATTATCTTTGTTTTTTATGGAGGAAATATGAAACAGGTTTCTTCAAAAAAACGGCAAGCGGTTAAACTCATTTTTGTTTTTATTTTACTCACCATAGTCTTTGCTACGGCGGGCTATTTGCTTTTTAGCTATCAGAAAAAAAACATAACCCGCGATAAACATGATGAACTGGCAGCCATCAGCCAGCTAAAGGTGGATCAGATTGTCAACTGGCGCAACGAACGCATAGGAGACGCCAATGCCATTTTTTACAATAAATCGTTTACCAATTATATTAAGCAATACCTCGGCGGCATTAACCGTAATCAGAATTACAGGGAAGTTTTTAACTGGTTAACCGTTATTCAGAAAAATTATGGTTATTCGTCTTTTCTGATTGAAGATACGAATCTGAAACCTGTAATAAAATCCTTATCTACTGATCATCTTTACGAATTTGGAAATAAGATAGCAAGGGACGCGATAAAAAAGAAAACGGTTATGTTTTCCGACATACATTCCAATTCTATTCTTGGCCGGCATCTCGATTTGGTTATTCCGCTGTATTCTTCACCCGAAAACCGGAAAGGATTGACCGCCTTGCTATTTTTCAGAATCGACCCCTCAAAATTTCTTTTTCCCCTTATTCAAACCTGGCCCACGCCAAGTAAAAGCAGCGAAACTATGCTCGTTCGACGGGAAGGCGATAGCATTGTTTTTCTTAACGAACTTCATTATCGTAAAAGCACGGCGCTACGTTTAAAATTTTCGGTTACCGACACCATCCATCCTGCGGTAAAAGCCATTTCAGGAATAATTGGGATAACAAAAGGCATAGACTACCGCGGCGTAGAAGTGCTGGCCAATATTAACAAAGTTCCTGGCACATCCTGGTATATTGTGGCCAAAGTGGATGCTGACGAAATTTATCGTCCTGTCCGGCTTCTGTCGTATGGTATTCTCGGTTTTACCGTTTTGCTTGTGCTGATTGCGGCGCTCATCATTTACCTGATCTGGAAACGGCAACAATACAAACTGGATATGGAAAAGCAGGCGTTGACCCGGCATTTCGATTATATTGTGAAATATGCCAACGACATTATCCTGCTTACCGATGAAAAACTGAACATCGTCGAATGTAACGACAGCACATTTCGCAATTATGGATATACCCGCCAGGAACTCATCGGAAAAAATTTAGCCGATCTTCGTTCCGATGAAACAAAGTCCTTGCTTCCGGAAATAATAAAAGAGGTCAATGAAAAAAATTCCGTCCTTTATGAAACGGTTCACCGACGCAAAGACGGAACGACTTTCCAGGTAGAATTCAACTCCCGGCTGATGAATATTGAAGGCAAACTTTATTATCAGGCTATTGGTCGCGATATTACCGAACGCAGACGCGCCGAAGAAGCATTGAAAGAAAGCGAAGAAAAATACAGGCTTATGGTTGATCTTTCTCCCGATTCCGTGGTTATCCAGTCGGAAGGAAAGATCCTTTTTGCCAACGCCGGAACACTTTCACTGCTTGGCGTCGAAAGTTTCGACCAGATCAAAGATATTCCTGCCGTAGAATTTATCCATCCCGATCTTCGGGACATTTCGCTTCAGCGGTTAATCAAAATTCAACAAACCGATGAGAGACTAACCTTTATTGAATCAAAATTCGTTAAACTCAATAAGGAAAAGGTTGATGTAGAAGTTATCTCTATTCCCATTGTTTTTAAAGGTAAAAAAGCATTCCAAACCATAGCCCGCGATATTACCTACCGTAAAAAAGCAGAAGAGGAAATTCGCCTGCTCAACTCCAAACTTCATCAGCTTATCCATGCCATTAAGCAACTTGCCTTTGCCCGCGATTTGCAAACCATTCAGGATATTGTAAAAACTTCGGCTCGTGCACTCACCGGAGCCGATGGTGTTACATTTGTTTACCGCGAAGATAATTGCTGTTATTATGCCGACGAAGATGCCATCAGTCCCTTATGGAAAGGACAAAAATTCCCTATGGAATACTGCATCAGCGGCTGGGTCATGTTAAATAATAAACAGGCAATTATCGAAGACATTTATTCTGATGTACGCATTCCCGCCGATGCATACCGACCCACTTTCGTAAAAAGCCTTGCCATGGTTCCCATTGCAACTACCGAGCCCATAGGCGCCATAGGAAACTATTGGGCAAATAAGTACACACCTTCTGAAATGAAAGTAAATCTTCTTCAAACCCTTGCCGATGCTGCGGCACGGGCAATAGAAAATGTAAGACTGTACGACGAACTTGAACATCGCGTGGCTCAACGCACCCATCAACTCGAAACAGCCAACAAAGAACTGGAAGCATTCAGCTATTCCGTTTCGCACGATCTGCGCGCCCCGCTCCGCGGTATTGATGGTTGGAGCCTTGCCCTGCTCGAAGATTATGGATATATGCTCGATAGTCAGGCTATGGTCTACCTCGATCGGGTACGAAACGAAACCCAGCGTATGGGGCATCTTATTGATGATATGCTGAAACTCTCCCGCGTTACACGCTCCGAATTGCATCCGGTAAATGTGGATTTAACGGCTCTTGCCAATACCATTAGCCAGCGTTTGAAAGAGGCAAACCCCAACCGCAAACTTGATTTTGTTATTCAAAGCGGTTTATCCATCACGGGTGATTCGCAATTGCTCGAAATTGCGCTTACTAACCTACTCGACAATGCATGTAAGTTTACCAAAAGGCAGACTGTTGCAAAAATTGAGTTTGGAACAGCCCTGATTGATGACACACTAACGTATTTTATCCGCGACAATGGCGTGGGATTCGATATGACTTATGCAACAAAACTTTTCGGAGCATTTCAACGCATGCACAAGCAAAGTGATTTTCCGGGTACAGGTATAGGTTTGGCAACTGTGCAACGTATTATACGCCGGCATGGCGGTAAAATATGGGCAGAATCGCAGGTAGACGAAGGAAGCACGTTTTATTTTACAATAAATGAAGAAAGGAAGAAGTAGACAGAAAGGAGTAGGTAGTAAGTAGTAGGTAGTAGGTAGTAATTAGTAGGTAGTAAAGAGTAAGGAGTTTGTTATTGTTTTAATAAATTGATAATGGAAAGAAGCAGCTATATGGGTTTCCGTGATTTGAAGGTATATCAGCTTTCCTATCGGTTGGCATTGGAAGTTTTTGAAGTTTCAAAATCATATCCAAAAGAAGAAAAGTATTCACTTACCGATCAAATTCGACGTTCTTCCCGTTCTGTCCCTGCAAATATTGCTGAGGCATGGTATAAACGCAAATATCCAAAATTATTCACAAGTAAACTTATTGATTCGGCGGGAGAATCTGGAGAAACAAGTGTCTGGTTGGATTTCTCTTTCGATCATAATTATATTGACACGGAAACGAAAACGCGACTTCTATCAGGATATAACGAAGTTGACAAAATGTTATATAGCATGATAAACCAACCTGAAAAATTTTGCCACTAACAAAAATTTAGTACCTAGTAAATAGTTAGAAAATAAACAATTTGATTATGAACAAATATAAAAATATTGGAGCATTACGGATCGTAAAAAATTCATCCTTACTACTTACTACCTACTACCTACTACCTACTACTTACTACTTACTACTTACTACCTACTAATTACTGCCTTCATCAATGTATAACTTAACTATATAAAGCTATGAATAACAACGAAAAAACCATCCTGCTGGTGGAAGATAATCCCAGCGATGTAGAACTGACGAAAAGAGCGCTGCAAAAAGAACATATCCTAAACGAAATTATCGTTGCCGAGGATGGACAGGAAGCCCTCGATTATTTGTTTGCAACAGGTAAATATTCCGGTCGCGACCTTAGTCAAATGCCAACCCTTATCCTGCTCGACCTAAAACTACCACGTGTCGACGGCCTTGAAGTATTAAAACAAATAAGAGCCGACGAACGTACACGCAGATTACTGGTGGTTATTCTCACCTCTTCACGCGAAGAACAAGACCTGATAAAAGGGTATAACTTAGGTGTAAATAGTTATATTTGCAAACCCGTTGATTTTAATCAATTTGTCGAAGCAGTAAAATACCTCGGACTCTATTGGTTAGTTATTAACGAAACACCCCCGATACATTAATCTGAAATTATTTATGGAACCCCATTTGCGTTTACTCATCATTGAAGATAAAGAAAACGATGCCCAACTGATTTTTCGTTACCTTCAAAAAGCCGGTTTCTCCATTGCTTCTGAACGGGTGGAAACAGCATCCGAAATGCAGGAAGCATTGGACTCAAAATCGTGGGACATTATTATTGCTGACTACAGCCTGCCACAGTTTGATGCCCCCTCCGCACTCAAGCTCCTGCAAGATTCCGGAAAAGATATACCGTTTATTGTTATTTCCGGAACCATAGGCGAAGAAACGGCGGTAGAAATGATGAAAGCCGGCGCTCACGATTACCTGATGAAGGGCAATCTTATCCGGCTCGATTCAGTGATAAAACGCGAAATTGCCGAAACTAAAATCAGGCAAGAGCACAAGCAGGCTTTGGATGCCCTTGTCAAAAGCGAGCAAACATTGGCTAACTTGGTAAGTAACCTGCCCGGGTTTGTTTACCGTTGCGCTAACGATCATCACTGGACCATGGATTATCTCAGTGAAGGATTTGTCGCCTTGACGGGGTATGCTATTGAAGAGGTTTTGCAAAACAAACTTTTATCCTTTAACGATATCATCCATCCCGACGACAGAAACAGATTGTGGAAAAATTGGCAAAACGTATTGCAAGTCCATCAGCATTTTGAAGATGAATACCGGATCATCGCCAAAAACGGTAGCGTCAGGAATATATGGGAACGAGGCCATGGAGTATTCGAGCACGATAAATTGCTTTATCTCGAAGGATTTATTACCGACATCACCGAACGAAAACAGGCAGAAGAAGCTCTTTTAAAATCAGAACGCACACTCAACGACATCATTGATTTTCTTCCAGAACCAACTTTGGCTATTGATATAAACAAAAAAGTAACTATTTGGAACAAAGCTATAGAAAAAATAACCGGAATAAAAGCCGAGGATATTATTGGCAAGGGCAACTATGAATATACGATCCCTTTTTATGGAGACCGGCGTTCACAACTTATGGATTTTATATGGGAAAAAGATAAAAATTTATTTACTGAAAATTATCAAAATATAAAACAGGAGGGAGACTCAATAACAGCCGAAATGTTTTGCAATGCCTTATATAACGGCAGGGGAGCTTACATTTATGGAAAGGTATCGCCTCTATACGACTATAAAAGGAATATCATTGGGGCTATAGAAATAATGCGCGACATCACCGAACGGAAGCAGGCGGAGGAAGACGTAAAACGCGAACGCATCCTGCTTCGTACGCTTATTGATAACCTGCCGGATACCATTTATGTAAAAGATAAGGAAGCCCGCAAAATTGTTGCCAATTGCGCCGATTTAGAATTAACCGGCTACTCTTCCGAAGCCAGTCTCATTGGAAAAAACGATATGGAAATCTTTGGCAATGAAGTCGGGATTCGGGGATATACCGACGACATGAGCATCCTGCAAACCGGCAATCCGATAATTAACCGCGAAGAAGATTTTTATGACCCTAAAGGCATCCAACGATGGCTTATTACCTCTAAAATTCCTTTGCGAAATGAAAAAGGCGATATCATCGGATTGGTAGGCATTGGTCACGACATCACTGAACGTAAAAAAACAGAAAAAGCCCTGATCGAAAGTGAAGAACGTTTCCGTAGTCTTTACGAAAACGCTACCATTGGTTTGTACCGGACGACTCCCGACGGGCAGGTTATACTTGCAAACCCTACCCTGGTTCAAATGCTCGGGTTCGACTCTCTGGAAGATTTGAAAAAACGGAATATTTCCGAAGAAGGCTACGCCTTAGATTATCAACGCAAAACCTTTCAGGATACCATCGAAAAACAAGGATATATTCACGGATTGGAATATGCCTGGAAACGCAAAGACGGCACAAATATCTTTATTCGCGAAAGTTCCCGGCTCATCCGGGATAAAAATGGCAAATCCCTGTATTACGAAGGTACAGTGGAAGACATTACCGAAAGCAAACATGCCGAACAATTACAAAAAGTGCTGTTCAACATTTCGAATGCGGCAATTTCCACCAACAACCTGAAAGAACTAATTGAAACAATAAAGCAGCAACTTAGTACACTCCTTGATACAAGCAACTTTTATGCCGCTTTTTATGATGAAACTACAGGAATGTTTTCTTCCCCTTATTATAGCGATGAAAAAGATGCCATTGAAACCTGGCCTGCCGAAAAATCACTTACCGGTTGTATTATAAAATATAATAAGCCAATGCTTATAACCGATGAGGAATATCTTGAAATGAATAAAAAAGGGGAAGTTAACCTTATCGGCGAACCTTCTAAAATCTGGCTTGGCGTCCCGTTACGGGTAGAGGGTAAAGCAATAGGAGCCTTTGTGGTACAAAGCTACGACGATGTCAATGCTTACAGCGAGAAAGACAAAAATACCCTTGAATTTGTTTCACACCAAATCGGCATTGCTATTCAACGTACGAAAGCAATGCAGGATTTAAAAGCAGCCCTCGCCAAAGCCGAAGAAAGTGATAGGTTGAAATCGGCTTTTCTTGCCAACATGTCGCACGAAATACGTACACCCATGAACGGAATTCTCGGTTTTGCCGATCTGCTGAACGATGATTTTATTGATCCTGACGAAAAACGTCGGTTTATTAATATTATTAAAACTAACGGGCAACACCTTCTTTCCATCATTAACGACATTATTGACATTTCAAAAATCGACAGCAATCAGCTTAAAATAACTAACGTAAATTTCAACCTGAACCATTTGCTCGACGAATTATTCATTGCGTATCAAAACGAAATTGTTCAGAAAGGGAAAACGGAAATTACCCTGCAACTCGATAAGGCTTTACAGGATGCACAAAGCCACATTATTTCTGATGATATACGATTGCGACAAATCCTATATAATCTGATAAGCAACAGTCTGAAGTTTACCAAAAGTGGATTTATCCGTTTCGGATATTCCCTTTCGGGCGACAACCTGGAATTTTTTGTACAGGATACCGGAAAAGGAATAGCCGCCAACAAACAATCCATCATCTTTGAACGTTTCCGTCAGGAAGAAGAAACCCATACCCGACAATTCGGAGGTACGGGACTTGGACTCACCATTTCAAAAGCGCTGGTCGAACTGATGGGGGGTAAAATATGGCTTAGCTCGGAAGAAGGAGATGGCTCGACTTTCTATTTTACCATTCCATACATTCCTTTCGTAGCCCAACCGGAACCAAGTCATGAAAAAAACCATCAAAAAAACCATTTCGATTTCAGCAGAAAAACCATTTTGGCAGCCGACGATGTGCAGGTGAATCTCGATTTAATTAGTGTATATCTGAAAAAAACCAACGCCTCTCTGCTTTTTGCCAACGATGGCAAGGAAGCTCTCGAAATCTGCAAAAACAATCCGGCGGTGGATTTGGTTTTGATGGATATTCAGATGCCGGTGATGAACGGATATGAAGCTACCCGCGAGATACGGAAATTCAATAAAGATTTGCCGGTAATCGCTTTTACGGCTTATGTTTTTGCTAACGACAAGATTCAGTGTCTCGAAGCCGGATGCAACGATTTTATCCCAAAACCCATGGATAAAAACCTTCTTCTGAAAATGTTGAATAAATATTTATAAAACCGGAATTTGCCATGTCTGGAAAAAAGAAAGTTGTGAAAATTACCGATCTGCGAAACATCGTATTGCTATCAGGCGCCATAGTGCTACTTACAGGTTTGGTGGCGCTGGCCGGCTGGATAAGCGGAAACCTGGCGCTGTCCGGAATCAGTGATGGTTATATTCCCATGTCCTTTGCTTCCGCCATCTGTTTTATATTAATAGGTTCTATTTTATGTTTAGGAATTTGCAACTCATGCCAAAAAGTAACCAGGATTGTTATTACCGGGATCGTTATAATTATGGCTGTTTATGGTTTTTTGCAATTTGCCAGCGCTTTCTTTCATGCCAATCTTTTCATCGACCACCTTTTATTCCCTGTCCATGGGAAAATTGACAAATTCCCAATCAACCGCATGTCGCCTTATACGGGTCTGCTGTTTTTTATCAGCAATGTAGCCATGTTGATTAAACT